>SAMEA3663015__coassemble_94_pt1 | contig 101050 bp, 84 predicted proteins | sample SAMEA3663015__metabat2_low_PE_019 | metagenome-assembled genome bin SAMEA3663015 (sample SAMEA3663015) | pig gut metagenome | biome: pig gut; feature: pig-associated habitat; material: faeces | place: France | collected 2012
CGCATCTTTTCCTTCATGTCAGGCTTGTAGCAATGGATAGGACACTTCTTGCAAGTCGGTTTGTTTTCTCCGAATTTGCAATGATCCAAACGCTGATAGGCATAGTCAAGTAAAGTAGAGCACTCTTCGCAAAGCCCTTTGCTTACATGCTTTTTTCCATGGCAGTAAATCTCGATCATCTGCCTTACGGTTGCCTTTTCCCTTTTAATGCGAGTCATCTTAAATTTGAGGAATTATGAAAACAGGCTTTTCCTCATGATCTGCGCAATCATGGTGACTGCATGACTCAGCAGAATCTGCTACTGAACCGTCAAGGTATGCCTTCAAAACATCCTCTATGTTGCCATGACAACCACGTACAACGCTTATGCCGTGCATCGTGAGTTTGTTGAATGCTCCCATGCCCATGTTACCGGCAAGCATGATGGTGATTCCCATCTCCTGCATTACGGAAGCAATGTTAGATTTACATCCGCATCCCTGTGGTGAATCGAGACGCTCTAAGCCGATAACGTTCTTATTGTCATCAACTGAGAAAACAGTATAATGGTCGCAATGTCCGAAGTGATCATCAACGACATTGTCTCTGGTTGGTATTGCTATCTTTGTCATTATTTTTGCTTTTATAACTTTATTCCATATTTCAAAATTCCTTCCCCCAGCATTTCCTTGGGCATGAATGCTTTCAGCGTATCGACTATGATGTTGAGCATACGCTGGCGGATGTAATCCTCTTTGATGTAGAGCGATACGCGACGCTGTGAGAGGTAGTTGCCTTCGATCTTGCGGATGTTCTCACGCTGTTTGTCGGTGAGGAATGGCAGGTGCATCTCGGGAATGATGGTGAAGCCTCCGTTCTCGTCCACGATGCGGATGAGCGTTTCGATACTTCCTGCCTCATAGATGTGATTGCCTTTCGTGCGAGCCGCAACGCTTCAATTCTGCTGCTTGTTCTTTTCAGCTTTCCATCTCGCTATGAGTATTGATTGATGATAGCCTTCAGGTCGTTAAGTCTCATTGCACCACTCTGTCGCCATACCACCTGACCGCTGCGGAAGAGCATAAGCGTTGGTACCGATTGGATGCGGTAGGCAGCGGCCAGCGCATCATTCTTATCCACATCGAGTTTCACGATGCGAATGCTGTCGCCAAGCTCTTGCTTGAGTTGTTCGAGTACCGGGTGCATCTGCTTGCAAGGGCCGCACCATGTGGCGAAGAAATCTACTAAGGTGAGATTCTCACTATTGATAATGTCGTTGAACTTTTCCATTTTTTTAATCCGTTTTTAGTTGTTTTGATTATTTTGATGGTGCAAAGGTACGACCTTTATTATAGATGAACAACAGTTTGCGCATACTGTATTATAGATAGTATCTATCATTAATATTTATAAGAGGCTTAACAGTTTGTCTTCTCTGATAACTTTGGTTGTACTTTACCTGCAAGAACAAGAATCTTTTTACCGTTGAGATAGATATGAACTTGCAAGCTATTTTATTGCATTCAGAATCTGCTCAGCATGAATCTTGGTCTTTATCTCCTTTGGAGTGAAGATACGTTCAATGATACCTTCCTCATTGACAAGATAAGTGGTGCGGAGTGTGCCAATTGTTCTGCGACCACACGCAACCTTTTCACCCCATGCACCAAGCGATTGGAGCAACTCGGTACTTGTGTCAGCAATAAGTGGGAACTCCAAACCCTGTGCATCAGCAAATTTCTTCTGCAACTCCTGTTTGTCCTTACTTACACCAATAATCTCATAGCCAAGTTCTGCTAACTCCTGCTTATGTGCTTGTAGCGAACATGCTTCAGCAGTACAACCGCTTGTGTTTGCCTTCGGATAAGTGTAGAGCACGATCTTGCGTCCACGATAATCACTTGACTTAATTTCATTGCCGTGCTGGTCAATGCCAAGCACCTCGGGTATTCTATCACCGATATTCATAATTGTTTTGTATTTAGTTGTTTATAATTCTCTTACAAAGTGTGGGTACAATTCTTCTCCTAAATGAGGATTGTATTCGAAACCTTCATAACTGAATGCCTTCAGTTCTTCTGAATTTATGATCTGATTGGTCAAGATATAGCGCACCATAGCTCCACGACATGATTTTGCCCATACTGCTTGCATCTTCAATCCACCATCTTTCTGTCTTACATAAAATAAGGGGTGAATGACTTTAACTTCCTCGCAAACTCGCTTCCAATCGAAAAGATGTTCATACTCTTCTGTTGAAAGGTGAACCAACATGCCATCATCCTTTTTTACGCTATCTATCAGAACATCTGTTAGTTTATCTTTCCAGAACGTGTTAATAGGTTTATCTTCTGTCATGGCAAGTTTCACACAGTGTTCCATGCGATAAGGTACAATGGCATCCAATGGGCGCAGCAAACCATAGAGGAAACATGTAATCCAGAGATGTTCTTGTCCAAATCCAAGTGCATCCTTGTTTAAAGTCTGTGCTCTCAGATGCTTGTAGGCCTGACCATTGTAAGCCATGATTGCCGGAAGTTTCTCTGCCATATGGAAGTTCTGGTATCTGCGCCAGTTTTCTGCTGCAAGTGAGCGACTGCAATCCAGTTCCTTTGCCAAAGTGTCAATATCGCACAAAGCCATCTCTGCTGCCAGCTCGTTGGCAACAGTCTGAAAGATTGGTGTCGTCAGAGGTTGAACCTCAGAGCAATCGTTCATTATTTTGGCATTAGCAAGTAGTATCTGCATCTTTTATTTAACTATCTTATTATTCGTTGTAAATTGCGATCTTTATGACGCCATCTTCCTTGTTTTCAAAGAATCAATGGCAACTGGAGTATATTCTGGGTGTATAATGCCATTGTATTTTCTGCCTGGTGTTTGTTCCATAGGCATACATAAGAGGCCGTGTCAGTTACTTTTGACACAGCCTCTTCATTATATCAGAGAATCAATTTACTCTTCAACTGCAGCCTGCGCCGCTCTTTTTGGAGCCTCAAAATAAGCGAGTTTGCGGTTTTCTCTAATCAATGTCTAACTCATTCGTTTTTCTCCGTCAGGTCGTAATACAACTGAACTGCTGCATCAGTAGAAAATGCCTCTGCCCATGTCTTGAAGTCGTATTCCAATCCGCTAACCTTATCGAGGTATGGACTTTCCCAAAGAGTTTCCAATGAAGCGTAGGCTTCTGCTGGGTCTTTGCCGTATGCGTCCACCACTTCCGTTCCATATTGCTCAACGAGTATCTTTGCCCAGTCACTTTGCTCACAGCCGGGATTGAGACGCAACACTTCGAACGCTGCGGCTTTCAGTTCCTCCAGCGTATCATCCTGCTCGTTTGCCTCTGTTACGGCTTTCATCAGCATGGACAGTTTGCGAAATGCTATGTCTTCTTTACTCATCGTCTTCTGTATTATAAAGATTTCTTTGCCTTTCGCTTACAAGACTTATTACATTCTCATTCGTCGCATTTTTATCGTGAAGCATCTGAAGATAGACTTGTATGGCAGGCTTATTATTAAACATTTTTGCCCACTCGCAAAACTTGTATTCAAAACCCATTTCATCCTTGTAGTAACTTGTCCATAACCAAGAAAGTTCATTTCTAACTTCCTGTAGTCCGCGTCCGTACTCTTTCACTACATAATTCGGATATTGTGTTATAAGCGTATATATCCATTCGTCCTTAGTAGTCCATGAATATGTTTCAAATAACGCATCGAAAGCAACGTCTTCAAATTTTCTATTTACTTCCACTACGTTTGTATGCGACAAAACTTCTTGAAGTCTCTTATCTATGTTTTCTTTTCGTTCTTCTTCACAATGTAGAGCATTTTCTTTGTTGTTCTTTTCATGCACAATATCTTGAATATACCTTCTCGTTTCTTTCACCTTTGAGAACACATCCAATATGCATATAATCATGACAAACAAAAGGAAGCAAAGAAATCCAATCATTTCTCCATCAAAATTTTAATAGTCCGCTCTTTCTCCTCTAAGAGTTTCTCCAGCATGGTTACACGCTCTTGCAATACAGCAGAGTTGTCACTCATAGTTACATTGCCAACAGCGTTGTTATTCCCGGCAATGGTATTATTGCCAGCGATAGAAACTCCACCGTGGTCTGCTATTGCCATATTTGTTTCAGAACGAAACATTTCACCCATGCCCGACAACAACCATTCTGCCGAGATACCTTCACAATACTTGTAAAGTACCTCTGCATCAAAAGTATTTCTGCCCAGCCATTTACTCAATGTCTGCGGCGATACTCCAATCATAGTCGCAAATTTAGCCTTATTACCCTTTGTATAGTGGCGTATTAGGCTGTCGAGCATGTCCGTTTTGTTCATTACAAATGTTAATTAAATGTTAAAAATATAGCCAAGTTGGAAAATAATTACCATTTTGTTTGGTAGATATAACCAAAATGGCTATCTTTGCATCGTGTTTAAGCCTCGTTGCTGTGCAACTGGCTTGTTTTCAAACTGCAAAGGTAATCATTTTTAATTAAATAAACGAAAGAAAATGGCAAAATCTGAATTTCGCGTCGTTCGAGAAACGAAAGTTAACACTCCCGAAAGCCTTTTGACGGTTGAAAGGGGAGAAACGGTAAGAGTATCGTGCAAGGACTTTTCGCCTTATAGCACGGTCAAGAGTGCAGCCACACGCCTTAACCAGCGTGCTGGCTGTGTTGAGTTTGAGATAACCACACCCGACAACGGTGCAACTATCATCATCAAAAGAAACTAATCATGAAAGAATTGTTCACTCCATTCAGAAACTGGCGCGTTATCGTGCTTGCAGTGCTTGTGATGGTCGCTGCCGTGTTCATTCTCGGCGACTGCGACGACATGGGTTATCTCCTGTTTACAAAGGGTGTTGGCTTCGGTCTCGCCTACATCATCTATCGTCTTGGCAAGTATTGGGATGCCAAGGGCAAAATCAATGAGTTAACAGCACTCGCAGAAGAAGAATAACCATGAGTACCTATATCCAGTTTCCAGACAAGGTGGTGTCATATGACACGTTCATGGACGACCTTTCATCGCGCATAGTTCGCAAGATGCAGCGTGCGGAGGCAGACCCTAAGACGGTCAGCCAACGAAAGGCTTACTCCATCTTCGGACGTGCCAATGTTGACCGCTGGCGCAAGGAGGGACGCATACATCCTTGCAAGCGTCCGGGCAAAGTGGAGTATTGCATGGCAGACTTACGACTTCTTCAGCAGACGCAACAAGATTACTTCAAACGCTAACGAATATGGATTACGCAATTTACAAAACTACCGACGGCAAGAACCCTCGCGTTATTCACCGCTTCACACAGGAGGCTTGCAACCACAAGGCAAAGGCTGCTGCGCGTGAAAAACTAAATGATATGTGGCTCCGCGTCCTCCAGCGTCCGATGCTCCATCACAACCACAAAGGTACAAAGGACGATTTCCAGTACGACTATATGACGAGCGTGAACACCTCTGAGTGCATCCGCTTCTACATAGACAAATTATAAGTTAAACCATTTAATAGTATCAACATGAGCCAAATCACTCTCACCGTCGAGCAGCTTAACGAAATGCAGCCCCTCGACATCGTAACGTCGCCTATCGTTCGCGACAAGTTCATCAACATCTATGATACCCTTTGGGGTAATGGCACAGGCGAAGCAGCCTACGAACGCGAAAGCAACTACTTCAACAAGTTGCTGCGCGATACACCAGACCTGCAAAAAGGCACTCACTTCTCTTTGTTTACAGCGTTTATCGACCTCGCAGTGTGTGGTCTATCGCTTGAACAAGGAACACGCGCCTTGTGCTACCTTATCGGACGCAACCAAAAGACAACTCCGAAACTCGACCAGCAAGGCAGACCTTTGAAAGACCAAAAGGGCTACATCATCTACAACTGGGAGGGTCGCGTTGTTCTCACTATCTCTGCTTATGGCGAACTGGTGCTGCGCGAACGTGCCGGACAGATACGTCATGCCGACAACCCAGTACTGGTGTATGCCAACGACGAGTTTTCTTTCTCTGATAAGAATGGACGTAAGGAAGTGGAATATGTTTGCCACCTGCCTCACACTGGTCAGCGTATCGTGGCTTGCTACCTCCGTATCACTCGCGCTGATGGGAGCATCGACTACTCTGTCATGACAGAAGAAGACTGGGTGCGCCTCGCTCAGTACAGCGCACGTCAGAACAAGAATGGCGGTGCCAATGCTCTCTATGGAGTTGACCAGCAAGGTGTGGTCAACATTGACAGTGGTTTCCTCATGGCGAAGTGCATCAAACACGCTTTTAAGACTTATCCAAAAGTCCGTATCGGACGTGGTACTGAGTTGCAGAGCCAGCAGGTTGAGGAGAAAGAAATTGAAATCAACGACGATTTGTATGGTGTTGACACCGAGACTGGCGAGGTCATGCAGACAGAGCCACAGCCGTTTGGACCTCCTGCCAACGACGTTTCTGCAGGTGTAACCGTAGATGCCGGTGACGATGATGGCTTCTAACGATAGAAAAGAAAGCGTGTGCAGAGGATGCCCACAAGCCTATCGCGCTATCAACGGTCTCTTTTGCTCACGCCTACACAGATACGTAGAGTATTGCATGGTTCAACCTTGCACAAACATTTTTCAATCCACAAAACAGGTATCATCATGATAACAGAAATAACAATTTTTGAACCGCAGAATGTAGGCACGATTGCAAAAGTCGCGCCACAGGCTTTCAAAGAGAACAGCGTTTCACACGACCGCTGCCTCCAGTTCGGACAGGAACTGCTCAACCGCGTAAATACTGAGGGTATGTCCGACGAACTCGACCAAGAGATTGCAACATTCATTGAACGTGCGAAGAAGACATTGAAGAAGATGAACGGCAAACGCTCTGCCGTTACCCAACTCTTTGACAACATCCGTTCGGTCTATACAAAACTGGAAAACGAGGTTGACCCTGCAAAGAAAGGAACGGTTGCAGCACAGTTGCAGGAACACCGAAACAAATACGCTGCCAAGAAACGTGAGGAATACGAGGCAGAGCAGCGCAGAAAGCAGTTGGAACAGGCTAAGGTGATGGCAAAGAACAAGTATGCTACCGATGTCGAAGACGACCTCCTACGCCAGTTCAATGCGCTTGTTGCTTCTACGTGTAACCGTCTTATCGAACTTGACAAGTCTCTGACACTTGAAAACTATGCCATCGTTTACGATGGAGTGAAAAACACCAGCGACCAACTTTCACAGGACTGGTTCAATGCGCTTCGTCCCGAAGTGCTGATGCCCTCAGTTCTCTCGCCCGAAGACGCGCGTGCCATCGCTGCCGAAGTGAAGCAGAAGATACAGCAGCGTTTCAAGGAACAATTCACTTTTGAGATTTCCACCAACCGCGACGACATTCTTGACCGTCTGCCATCCAAGCGCAAGGAATTGGAGCGCATTGCCAAAGCCAACAAGGAGGAGGCAGAGCGTATCAAGAAACAGATGGAGGAGCGCGAGCGCAAGGAAGCCGAACAGCGAGAGAAAGAACGTGTCGAACGTGAGGCAAAGGAGAAAGCTGCTGCCGAACTCGCTGCACAGAAGCAGGAAATGGACGGTCTCTTTGGTTCCGCTGAAATACAGGTCAACCAGTATCAGCCGAAAACATCAGTCAAAAAACGCCTCAACGTACTAAACTCTGAGGGCTTCATGCAGGTAGTTGGTATGTGGTGGGCGCAACACGGCTGCACACTCTCTGTTGCTGAACTTGAAAAGATTTTCTCAAAGCAACTGACATACTGCAACAAACTTGCTAACGACAAAGAGCACCCAATCTTTATCCAGTCTGAACATATTGAATACGTGGACGATGTAAAAGCAAAGTAACTATGTACGAAAGCGGATGTTACCCAGCAGGTGCGGAGCATGACCCAAACGCTCCGTGGAACCAGTCAGACCCCGAACCAGTATCGCAGGACATCGAGTATTCTTGCACCATGCGTCGCACTGCAACCGTCGAGACTACCAACTATGTGCCTGGTACATGGGAAAAAGACGAGGACGGCTTTGGCTATCGTGACGGTGATGATTTCTCCGATACCGATTGGCTGTCCGACTTCAAAGATACCTATCGTACACCGAAAGAACTCATTGACGTGCTCAAAGAAACAGCCAAAGAACTTTCCGATGGCAAGATGCCTAACAAGCCAAAATCGTTTTGGAAAGACGTAATGGCTGACTGCGAAAACTGGAGTATTGACGATGAAGAAACAGAAATGCTTTGATTATGATGAATATCCAAGATATAAACTACTACGAGCGAAGTGAGGTCAGCAACTCTGACCTCAGCGAACTCAAAAACCTGCTCCATCCGCGCCTACAGTTTGGCGATAAGGAAGCAGCGTTCCGCTTCGGCTCTCTTGTCGATGCCATCATCACAGAACCCGACCGCGTGAACTACTACCAGTTCACCGTTGACGATGTTCAGTACACGGAAGACGAGTTCCGTCACGCACAAGAAATGTACCGTTCGCTTCGTCGGGAGGCTCGCAATGATGCTTTTCTTGCAAAGGTTCTGGAGATTGCGGACACACAACGCTGTATGGTAAATAAGCAACAGCAGTTTGAGTATGGTGGGTTTGTTTTCACTCTCGACACTCGCTGCAAGTGGGATTGGTTCCTTGACCTTTTCGGCTTTGGTGGCGACCTCAAAACGACTTTCGCTTCTACGCAGAAAGAATTTGACGAGGCTGTGGACTTCTTCGACTGGGACAGGAGCCGTGCATGGTACATGGATATAGCACACTCCGACCGTGATTTTATCTACGGCATCAGCAAAAAGAACTGCTGCGTGTTTAAGAAGTTCATCAACCGTGGCGACGCTATTTACAACCGTGGACGTGAGAAATATGAAGAACTGGCTTTCCAGTATTGGTGCTTAAACTTATAGTCAGATGGAACTGAAACACAATCTTAAAATAGAACCATACCCATACCAGCGTGAGGGTATCATCTTCGGGCTTGACAAACACAGGCTGCTTATCGGTGATGAACCGGGACTTGGTAAGACACTCCAGTCCATCGGCATTGTCGATACGGCTAACGCCTACCCTGCGCTCGTTATCTGTCCGTCCTCTCTTAAAATCAACTGGCAGCGTGAGTTTGAGAAGTTCACAAACAAGAAAGCACTTGTACTTGACAACGCTACACGCACGGCATGGCCGTATTTCCTGCAAATGGGTATGTTCCATGTTGCCATTGTCAATTATGAGAGCCTACGCAAGTATTTCGTTTGGGACATCAATTCTTCAGACCGTCGTTCTTTCCGTCTCAAAGATGTTGTATTCAATGATGCCATCAAGGTTTTTCGCTCGGTTATCATTGACGAAAGCCACCGTGTCAAAGACCCAAGCGCACAGCAGACAATCTTCACACGGGGCATTGTTGAGGGCAAGGACTTTCGTATTCTCCTTTCGGGTACGCCTGTGGTAAATCGAGCAGAAGACTTGGTTTCCCAACTCTCCATCATGGGCAGGTTACAGGAGTTTGGAGGTCGTGGCAAGTTTCTCGCTGACTATGGGGAGAATGACAACCTTGAAGAACTGTCACAGCAACTCTACCGCCGCTGCATGATACGACGTGAAAAGGCAAAGGTGCTGACGCAACTGCCCGACAAGACACGCACAGACCTCTATGTGGAAATATCCAATCGTGAGGAATACGAACTTGCAGCAGAAGACCTTGCCGAGTACCTGCGTCAATATAAGGAGTGCTCCGATTGGGAGATACGTCGCAAGATGCGCATGGAGGCTCTTGTCAAGTTCATGACACTGCGCTCGCTCTCTGCCAAGGGTAAGGTAAAGCAAGCCATTGACTTTGTTCGCGTTTTCCTTGCATCCGGCAAACCACTCATCCTGTTCTGCTCACTCCATGAGATTGTAGATGAACTGTGCAAGGCTTTTCCTGATGCTGTACGCGTAACAGGGCGCGATAATGCCACATCGAAGCAACAAGCCGTTGACAGTTTTCAAAACGGATATAGCCAGTTGATTATCTGCTCAATCAAGGCTGCTGGTGTTGGACTGACGCTGACGGCATCGTCAAACGTGGCTTTCGTAGAATTTCCTTGGACTTATGCCGACTGCTGCCAGTGCGAAGACAGAGCGCACCGTATTGGACAAAAAGATAACGTGACGTGTTACTACCTCATCGGTCGCCATACCATCGACCGTGCGCTCTACGACATCATCCACAAGAAAAAGTCCATTGCTAACCAAATCATGGCTGCTGACGATGAGATACCTACCGACGAAATGTATTTCAACGAACTGGCTTCTATGATACTCAACCCAGACAATGACGATGGAGATATGCAAGACTGACATCAAAGCAATCATCGGTTTTCTCGATGATGCGGCAACGCTCGTAGATGAGGAATGCCAACGGCGAAGCCAGCAGAAACGCGGCTACCTGCTGATGCTCAACAAGGCAAGGCTCATGCGACTAATGAAACAGAAACTTGAACGTAAATTATAAACTCTAAAAATTTGAAGTTATGACAAGAAAAGAAATCGCAAAGGAACTGGCAAATCGTTCCAACCTCACCCCGTCACAGGCTACTCACGCCGTAGAGGGTATCATTGAAATTATTGAAGACGCACTCGCCAAGGATGAACCAATCTTGTTGCGTGGCTTCGGCACAATCAAGACAGTGCAGCGTGCAGCCAAGCCAGCACGAAACATCAGCAAAGGCACAACGATGATGCTGCCACCTACCAAGCAAGTGAAATTCATCGCCTACAACGAACTTAAAGAACGTATCAACCATCATGGACGTTACGCAATACTTCCGTAAGAGCAAGGGAAACAACAAGTATCACGCTCAGAAGTCGGGTGGCTATGACTCACGAAAGGAACACAGACGCGCCAACGAATTGCGACTGATGCAACGAGCAGGGCTTATCTCCAATCTGCGTGAACAGGTTTCCTACGAACTCATACCGGCACAACGAGGTGCCGATGGCAAAGTGCTTGAACGTGCCTGTAACTACATCGCTGATTTTGTCTATACCGACAAGGACGGAAAGACGGTGGTCGAGGACACAAAGGGAATGAGAACTGATGTGTACCGCATCAAGCGGAAACTCATGTTGCATGTTCACGGCATAAGAATTTCAGAACGATAAAAACTTGACGATATGGTTACGCGGCAAATAAAATCAACAAATTATTTCTCCCACGATAGTAATGCACGCAACGATGAGAAACTGGTGCGACTGCGCATGAAGCAAGGGGCAGCAGGGTATGGCGTGTATTTCATGATACTGGAGCGGTTGAGGGAGGAAGCCGACTACATGAGTGCCAAAGATTATAACATGATAGCCTTTGACCTTCGTGTGGATGCTGCCATTGTCAAGTCAGTTGTTGAGGACTTCGGGCTATTTACCTTTACCGATGATGGTAAGTGTTTCTATTCGGAAAGTTTCACTCGACGTATGGACATCAAGGACACACTGCGCCGTCAGCGTTCCGAGGGTGGTAAGATTGGTATGAAAAATCGTTGGAAAAAAGAACAGGGGAAACAGGACAAAGAAGTTAAGCCACAACCGAAAGCGGCTTCTGCGCCAACTCCAAAACCTGCGCCAACGACACAACCAGCCGACAACCAAACCTGTCTCAAACGCTTCTTTGGCAAAGAGAACGCCAGTAACCTTGAAGTGTTGCTAATGAACTTCGGACTGAAACCCGACGACATTACAATGATACGCAAGGTAGCAAAGGAGGTTGTCGCTGAATGGGAGATTTCCAAGAAAGAACATACCGACTACACCGACTGGTCTCAACATCTTATCGCCACAATGCGCATTAAGGTTAAAGACAAGCAACAGGCAAAGGGTAAGACCGCCACGGAAACAGTTCCGCCATCAACTGCCGACTATCAGTATGACGGTGGCTTTGGAAGCAAAGATGTATAACTCTCACAACTATGACAATGGAAGAACAGAAACAACTGACAGAGGAACAAAAGCGTGAGGCACAACAGAAAGCGGCTCTCGCACGGATGCACATCAGCACACTCAACCAATGCGTGGAACGTGCATGGAAAAAGATGCAGCAGGAAAAAGAGAAGTCACAAGACCTTTCCATCAAGGAAGTGTTTGACGCTCATGCCAAAACGCTAATGTGGGTGGCAAACAACGTAGTGTTGGCTCACCAGCGACGCAAGTTCGTGGTCGATGATAACAACCGGGACGTGCTGCGCTTCTTGCTCTACTACTTCAACGGCTGTCCGCTCGCTGAAGATGTGTTCCCCGGACGTGGCTATAAACTGCACAAGCATATCATGTTGCAAGGGGCTGTCGGAACTGGTAAGACATTGCTCATGCAAGTATTTTCGGAGTACCTGCACATTACAGACAACCCTCGTTTCTTCCATAACCTTTCCGTAACGCAGATGGTGAACTACTACACGCTGCACAACAACCTCGACCGCTACACTTTCAATGAGGAGGAAAACAAGGGGTTCAAGTGTGAACCGGTAAACATCTGCCTCAACGACATCGGCGTACAATCTACCAAGTTCTACGGCACGGACACCGAAACACTCACTAACGAGTTTCTTCATGCTCGCAACGAGATTTGGACGCAATACCACAAAATGGCACATCTTACAACCAACCTCACTAACGAGCAACTGAAACAGAAGTACAGGGATGGCTTCGGGCGAATGCTCGACCGCTTCAAGACCTACAACATTATCCCACTCACAGGGGATAGCCGGAGATAATTCACTTATTATTCACCAATAAAATCAAAACAGTATGACAAAAGATTTCATTCCCGAACTCCAACCGCTGTTCTGCTCTCGCGCTTCACTGCTGCAAGCACAGGACAAGTTGACGAACAATCCCGACATGGATTGTCAAATGCGCCTACGTTTCGCAGATGGCTCGGAAGTCGCGCTCAAAATCAAGCGTGCCGACATTGAGAACATCATCACGGAACACATCGGCACTATTGAAACCAGCATACACAAAACGCTGGACGAGATTGTAACAGAAGAAACAAACCAAAACCAGTAAGTCATGAACAGTTATTTTGAAGTCGGAGTCCGCTACGACAAGACAATGGAAGACGGTGTTATCCGCAAGGTAACAGAGAACTACCTTTTGGATGCTCTCTCTTTCACAGAAGCGGAAAAGCGTGCCACTGAGGAAATGGAAGCCTACATCAGCGGAGAGTTCAGAGTGGTAACAGAGAAAATTACCAACATCGCAGAGGTGGTTACTACGACCGATACGTCTGCCGACAAGTTTTACAAGGTCAAGCACAGCCTCATCACCATTGACGAGAAGACCGCCAAAGAGAAGAAGCAAGCGCAGTATATCATCATTCAAGCATCAAGTGTTGATGATGCACGCGACCGCTACAAACAGCACATCAAAGGATGGCTCGTTGACGTGGTACTGGAGGCTGTCAGCGAAACAAAGTACATGGATTATTTCCCTTATAACAACAATTAAAAATCAAAAGACAATGAAAACAAATTTCTTTGAGAGAAATGGTATCGCAGTGTTTTACGCTCTGCAAGTGTTGTTCATCCTGCTCGCCATCGCCGAGGCTTATTGCCACCGTTGGCTGGGCGTCGTCTCTAACCTCGTCATGGTTCTCGCTATTGCCGTGTTCATCACTCACGTTCGTATGAGCATCAGGCGCAAAGGTACTATCTCTATGTTGATGGACTTGGTGGTACTGATTGCCCATAGTAAGGTGCAGGAGCAAGAGAATAAGGAAGACAAGCAGTCAACCGAGGAAGAAGTTGCTGCAAAGCAACAGATGCTTGACAGCCTTGTCGGTCTCACCATTGTGAAGACAGGTCACTGCGACACTTGCCCGAATGAGAAGTCCGACTGCAAGAAACTTATCCTTGCCGACGGCTCGCACATCTGCGTGAAAGACATGACTAAACAACCCTCTAAAGCACAGTAACCATGAGTAAAGAAATAACTATCCCTGTTCCCGACGGCAAACGTGCCGAGTGGATTAACGGTGTTCTTACACTCGTTGACGAGCAGAAAGTAGAAAACCGTCCTGTAACAGAACGTATCAAGACGCTTGATGATGCCTGCAATGCGCTGGGCGATGAGCATCCGCTTGTCACACAATACCGTCTTACCGCTGCCGCATATAAAGGCGACCCCATGACGGAAGATTTCATTGCTTACCTCAAACTCCGTATCATCGTTGCTGCCCTCAATGAGGGCTGGGAACCGAAGTTCACAGAAGATGAGTATAGATACTTCCCTTGGTTCTACTTCTATACCAAAGAGGAGTACGACAAGTTAGACGACGAGGAAAAAGGGCGTTGTGTTCTTCGCTCCGGCGTCAGCGCGAACTCGGGCGTCGGCTTCGTGTACTGCGTCGCGGATAACGATGCTTCGTACTCGAGCACCAACCACGGCTCGCGGCTTGCCTTCAGAACTCGTGAACTCGCAGCCTACGCAGGTAGGCAATTCACCGAGGAATGGGCTGACTTTATGTTTAAGCCTCGCACTGGCGAGGAGTTAAACGGAAAGTCAGAAGTAGCGAAAACCACCATCGACTTCAACAACAATGAAGATGAATAACGGACGCTTACAATTCTTCAACCTTGTAAAGGCTATGCGTGAGGCGCAAAGGGAATACTTCTCTACGCGCTCTCACGATGCCTTACAAAAGGCTCGCTCACTTGAACGTAGTGTAGATGCCTACATCAAGCGTGGCGACGATTACCTTAAAAAACAAAATCAAGAACCAACTTTATTCGATAATGACTGATAATATTAAACTCCTATATATCGACCTGTTCTGTGGGGCTGGTGGCACCAGTACAGGTGTTGAAAAGGCAACCTTTCACGGTGATAAGTGCGCCAAGGTCATAGCCTGTGTCAATCACGATGCTAATGCCATTGCATCACACGATGCCAACCATCCCGACGCAGTACATTTCACAGAGGACATTCGCACACTGGAACTATCTCCTCTTGTTGCCCATACAGAACGTATGCGAATACTTCATCCAGATGCACACCTGGTATTATGGGCTTCACTTGAATGCACCAACTTCAGCAAAGCAAAAGGAGGAATGCCACGCGATGCTGACAGTCGTACACTCGCTGAACACCTGTTCCGATATATTGAGGCACTGCGTCCCGATTATATTCAGATTGAAAACGTGGAAGAATTTATGTGCTGGGGTGACATGGACGAGAACGGACACCCTATCAGTAAGGACAAAGGTAAATCGTATGTTCGATGGGTGAACAACGTCTGCAAATATGGATATTACTTCGACTGGCGCATACTCAATGCAGCGGACTATGGCGCATATACCAGTCGTAAGCGTTTCTTCGGGCAGTTTGCCCTGCATGGTCTGCCTATCGCTTTCCCCAAAGCCACACATGCCAAATGCCCTGCAAAGTATGAGCATAGCCTGTTCCCTGCCGACAATATGCAGCCTTGGAAGCCTGTGCGCGAAGTTCTCGACCTCAACGATGAGGGGGAAAGCATCTTCGGACGCAAGAAACCGCTTGTCGAGAAAACACTGGAGCGTATCTATGCAGGGCTAATCAAGTTTGTTGCTGGTGGCAAGGAGGCTTTCATCGTGAAGTGGAACAGCGTCAACGGAAAGACTGGCAAGTATGTACCGCCAAGCATCGACGAGCCTTGCCCTACTGTTGCTACACAGAACCGCCTTGGCGTTGCAAAAGTGCAGTTCCTCAGCAAGCAATTCGGTGGCGACCCATCAGGAAAGAACATCAGCGTGGAAGAACCTGCTGGCACAATCACCTGTCGAGACCATCATGCTTTTGTGTCGGCTCACTATGGCAACGGCTTCAACACTTCCGTTGATGCTCCTGCGCCTACGCTTACTTGTAAAGACCGCCTCGGACTGGTAACAAGCAACTTTCTTGAAATGCAATACGGCAACGGCACACCTGCAAGCACTGACGAACCGGCACCAGCCGTAACCACCAATCCAAAGCATAACCTTGTCAGTGTGAAGCCGTGGATAATGAACACCAACTATGGCAATGTAGGAAGTTCCATCGACGAGCCATCACAGACGATAACGGCAAACAGGAAGTGGCACTATCTTATGAACCCACAATTTGCCAACAAAGGAGGCAGCATCGACAAACCTTGCTTCACGCTCATTGCCCGGATGGATAAGATGCCGCCTTATCTTGTAAGCACAAAGGAGGGTCTTGCCATTGAGGTTTACGAGACTGACAGCCCTGCAACCATACAAATCAAGGAGTTTATGGCTCTGTATGGCATAGCAGACATTCGTATGCGTATGCTGCGCATACCCGAACTAAAACGTATCATGGGCTTTCCCGAAGATTACACACTCATTGGCACACAGGCAGAGCAAAAGAAGTTCATCGGCAATGCCGTAGAGGTGAACATGGCGCGTGTTCTTTGCGAGGCTCTATGCAAGAAACTTAATCAAAAGAAACAAGCAGTATGAAAACCTATTATCTTACATTATCAAAAGTATTCCCATCTACACATGCCAAGGCAGGTATGAATACGTGCTTTGAGGAGAAACTTCGTGTATATAAGTTGCACACCGTCAGAGCCAACTATGACTTTTGGAAGAAGCGTTTTGAACAAATTGCAGCAGGAAAGGCTTGCCTTTCAGTCCGTCAGTGGGTTGGCAAACCTTACGGCAAAGGTTCTACACAACGAGAGATTGTCCGCCTTACTCGTGAGGATGGTATCGGCATACAGAAACTGAGAATATATGAGCATGAGCCTTTTCCTGTTGTGTATGCTGACAGGTACACTACGCCTGTTGACTGGAAAGAACTCGCAACCAACGATGGACTTTCTCTCAATGACTGGCGCGAATGGTTCAAAGACTACGACCTTTCACAGCCAATGGCAATTATTCATTTAACACCTTTCAGATACTAATGCGATATGGTATTTATCAACAATTACATGGACTTGCATAATGACATGCGTTTCTATCAAGAGAAGTTCCCATCTACACATACTACCTATAGCAGTATAAAAGCTGTTGTTAATAGGCATGACGGATTCCCTGTCGGTGCAATATTCGGAGTTGAGGTCGCAAGCGACTGGAATGAAAAGTGCTATGGTTTTGAAATAGACAAAGTGACAAGTAAAAATACTTATGTGAAATATGTCGGAATATGGAAAACGTAAAGATATGAGGTCTGAAGTGTATAACATAGATTGTATGGAGTATATGCGCACACTCCCCGACAAAACATTTCAACTTGCTATTGCTGACCCTCCTTATGGAATTGGGGCAGATAAACCTGCACGAAAACCATGTATGGTAAAGCAACGCAATGGCACATACCTACGCTCTCCACGTAATGACTATGCCCGAAAAGATTGGGATGCCGCCATACCCACGCAATCGTTCTTTGATGAATTGATACGCGTTAGTGAGCGACAAATCATTTGGGGCGCAAACTACTTCGGTCTTATTGGCGGTATGATAGTTTGGGACAAACTGAATGGTGATAGTGACCAGTTTGGGTGTGAAATAGCATGGAAATCTTTTGACATCAGAACTGACATCGTGCATTATATGTGGCATGGCATGTTCCAAGGGGATGTCTGTAGTACAGACATCAACAAAGCAATACGGCAACAAGGAAACAAAGCATTAAACGAGAAGCGTATTCACCCTACACAAAAACCGACATTGCTTTACGCATGGTTACTGAACCAGTATGCCAGCATTGGTGACACTATTTTTGACCCAATGATGGGAAGCCAATCATGCCGTGTTGCTGCTTATAAACTTGGGTTAGACTTCGTCGGATGCGAACTTGACAAGGACTATTTTATAGCAGGATGTGAGCGGTTCGACAATGAATGCAAGGGGGAATACATATTGCCTAATGGCAGAAGATACAAACAATTAAGTTTATTTGAATTATGAAACTCTACATCGCAACACCAATCAACGCTCGGCAAGAGCCGACAATGCGCGAGAAACTTATCTCGGCAAAACATCGTGTCGAAATGCTGAAAGAAATCCTTGCGGATGATGTTCAGTTCAAAGACTACGAACTGATAAGCACTTTCGACTTTAACAACATGTACGACGCGGACGAAGAAAAGGCAATGTCTCGGTGCATCTACCATGTCCTTACTTCAGATGCTATCTACCTTGACCACGGTTGGACTGCATCAAAGGGCTGCAACCTTGAATACCGTGCAGCCAAAATCTACGGCAAACAGATTTTTGAACATGATAAACTCTAATGGGCATGGACAATAACGAAGTTACAACAGCACTTCCAAATGTGAAGAGGAAAATCATGGATGCTGACCGGGCAAAGGAACATCGTCTTGAACTGATAAAGATTGATGATGATAACGTCCTACTATCAATCAACCTCAGATACATTCCCATTGGAATGACAATCACAGATTTCATAGAGAACATCATTCAAACTGGTATAGTAATCATCGACAAAAAAGAATAATATTATGGCACAAGAAAACATTCCAAACGTGACCTTTGACGAACTGGTCGTTGAAGTAGAGAAGTCCTTAAAGGACATGCACAAAGAACTGCGCCGTCAGCGCAACAAGTATGGCGCACAGTACAATTACAAGAACAACTATGAGCAGCTTAACAGACGCTTCGGAGAAGACCCTCGCAAACTGATTGACGAGTACAATCTTATCCTTGATAAGAAGTCAAACCAGCCTGTTGCAGTCCGCGAACCCATCAAAGCGATAGTTGCCACAGCCATTAACCGCCTCATCGCTGCCAAGATGAAAGAAGCAGAGGAAGCAGACAAATCCAAAACATAACAGGCGTTCACGCCTAAACAACGCTACCTTTGCAAGCGTACACATTAGCAAGTGATGTCATGATTAAAGAACTACAATACAAAGGATATGCCACTGAACCGTCAGACTATGAATGTCCAGACGGTCAGTTGGCTACGTCCTTGAACCTCATCAATGAGGACGAACAACTCAAACCAGTATTCCAGCCGTCTGAACTTGCAGAACTGCCAAGCGGCTATAAAGTAGTGTATATTCACGACACCAACACGTTCACCCATTACGTACTGCTCGACACCAACACGAACAAACTGTACTGGATAGACGAAAGCATCATCACGGATGCTGCCGTGAAGCCTGTGTCAAGTGCGACGATTGAAACGGAACTGGCTCAGACAAGCCCAAGCCGTGAACTCTATTCGTTTGGTTCAACTGAAATCTACAATGTCAATGGCATTGGTAACACGCTGGTAGTCCTTACAGCCAATGGTATGCACTACCTGCTTTGGAAAGGCGACACAGAGGGGTATCTGTATCTTGGTACACATCTACCCGAATTGCCTATCTCGTTTGGGTTGCAAGGCGAGGTGGTGCGCACTGACGTATTCAGTATTTCTTTTAATGGCATCGGCGAGGGCAGTCTTTGGAATGAGTTTTCCGATGAAAACAAATCACGCATAACAAGTCAAGTGCTGGCAAAGGTAAACAAGTTCATTGCTGACCAATCAACCAACGCTGGTAAATTCATCTTTCCTTTCCTTGTACGGTATGCTTACAGGTTGTATGATGGTTCTCTTACTATGCACTCTGCGCCTATTCTCATGGTATGTTCTTCCGACCTCGCTCCACAGGTCTTTTGGGAGCATGTAACAGGACATGGCGAATATACCGATGCGCAGTTGCGTGTTGTTGGTGTAAGGCATACTCTTGACTATGCTGTTGTACTGGCTTCCCGTATTGATATGCTGAGACAGTGGAAAGATATTGTGCGCTCAGTTGACATCTTTATCTCAAAGCCTATCTACACATACGACCAAAACGGACAATGCACAAGGTTCGCACAATCAAGCGAAATTAACTCTTTCTGTATCTGTAAGCACATCAATCAAGCTGCTGATACAAACACATACCCTTTGCGATACCAGTACAATACATTTAACAAGTTGTATGCGTTCACTTACAACCCGACAACTTTCACATACCCCTCTGGACGCTTGATGATACCGCAGCGTAGCACTGACCAGGTGAAAGCAGATATACGTTCATGTTCCCAGTTCTATCTACTCAAAAGCATCAAGTTAGACGAACTGACAACTACGCGCACGGCTGTTTCCGTTGAAGAAGATTATTTGCAATCTCTTGTGAATAGAGAGGTTATGACAGACGACTTTGACAGTCATGATGTATTGATACCGCAATACTCTTTTGCATATAACTCACGACTGAACATTGCCAATCTAAAAAAGAAATTTTACGACACGTTCAATGCCGGAGCAATGTTCTGTTATACCGACGGCTATGTTCAGAACTTTTCTGACGCTTCACCAACTATTATTGACCGTAAAGCCTCATGGGGTGTCTATTTCTTCATAAAGCAAGACGGACGCGACATCATAGTTTCGGGAGAGGCTTTTGCCATGAGCATACAAGCACGTCTGTTGTTCTTCTACTATCCAAACGTCAACGCATATAAGGCAGTATTCTACCGATATGACTATTTCTATGATGCCTACGAAGTACCGCTGGAGGCACACGGTTTCCTAAATGGTGCGTTCTATTTCGGTGGGTGGGACAATGCAACTAAAACGGCTAATCTGCCATCTGCGTCAAGCGATGCTGTACGGACAATAGATGTTCCAAACAAAATATACACATCAGAAGTCAATAACCCATTCCACTTCCCTGTTTTGGGCATCAACACCGTAGGTACTGGCACCATCCTCGGCATATCTGCTGCGGCAAAAGCAATGTCGCAAGGTCAGTTCGGACAGTTCCCACTATACGCTTTCACCACTGAGGGCGTTTGGGCGTTGGAGGTGTCTTCCACTGGCTCCTACTCCGCACGTCAGCCTATCACGCGAGACGTGTGTATCAATACTGGCAGCATTACGCAGATAGATAGTTCAGTTCTCTTTGCCACAGATAGGGGCATCATGCTTATCAGTGGTTCGCAGACACAGTGTATCACGGATGGCATATTCAGCGAAGCACCGTTCAACGTGCTTGACCTGCCCGGCATAGACCAACTGCACGCCAAACTCGGACACTCTGCAGATGCTTGTCTGCCCATGCAGCCGTTCCTCGGTTTCCTTGCAGGGTGTCAGATGGTTTACGACTATGTGCATCAACGTATCTTTGTGTATAACCCAACAAAGGTGAACGGCTCGCCCAAATACACATACGCCTACGTCTTCTCTCTCAAATCGAAAATGTGGGGCATGGTGTTCACAAACCTTGCATCAACCATCAACGCATATCCCGAAGCACTGGCAATGACACTCGATAACAAACTGGTGTCGTTCAGCGAGACTGACGAGGAAGTATGCAAGGGGCTTTACATCACGCGACCGCTCAAACTGGAGGCTGCCGATGTTCATAAGACAATCTCCGCACTCATTCAGCGCGGACACTTCCAGCGTGGCGATGTCGGCACGGTGCTGTACGGCTCACGCGACCTTTTCTCTTGGCACCTCGTTTGGTCTTCAAAAGACCATTACCTGCGTGGGTTCAGAGGTACACCATACAAGTATTTCCGAATAGCAGGACTGGCGACACTCACCGATGGCAAGTCCATCTTCGGCGCATCAGTCAACTTCGAGCCTCGCCATACAAACCAGTTACGATAACTTTGTGTTTTTCATAGTATTGATTTAGGTTTTAGATTTAGTTTTTTAAGGTAAAAACAAGAAACGCACCCGTCTGTGAAGATAGGTGCGTTTTCCTTGTCGGGATAGTTCCTGCCCGGTTTGGCAGGTGTATTGTTACCAAGGGTGTGTTGCCCTTGTGAATGCTTTTCTGCGCAGGTTCTTGACTTCTTCTATTTCCTTTTTGATAGCCTCAGCCTTGGCACTCCAGTTGGCTGCTGCTTGCGGATTGGTGATGCTCAGCCAGTCAGCCAGCACGCAGTACACCATAAACTCATGTATCAGTTTCGATAAGTGGTGCATCGTGGTACGCGACATGGTGTTAGGCACATTCAATTCCACGACATACTCTTCGGGAGCGTGTAGGCAGTTGTCTATTTCCTCCTCGATGGGTTCAGCCTTGGTGTAAGGGAATAGCATTTCTATCACTGCGGTGTGGACTACAGCGAGGATACGGCTCACCCTGTCCACGTTACCCTCCTCGCCAATCTCTACGAGTACATGCTGGGCGTGTTGTTTCTCCTCACCCATCACGTCACCCTCTACATAGGCATAGTTCTTGATGTCGTAAAGCAACTGGTCACGCAGGAACTTAAGACGCACTACGCGCTTGTCCTCTGCATCGGCGGCTGTGCCGTTTGCCGTAATGTTATTGCAGCCTGTTCCACAGTAGTCCATAACGATTGGATAAAATTGGTTATTACTTGATTAACTGTTATGGTGTGTAGGTCGGACGCTCGGGACGGCTACGCTTGTAGAGGGCTTTCTTCGCTCTGTCAAGTGCTGCCTCGGCATCTACTTTGCAAGCCTCCGCAATCTCCGGGCAAGTCTGACGATACCACTCATAGATACTCCGACCCACAACAAACTCATGGATGCCTCCACCGAGAGCGTCTGCGGCTGCACTGTTGTAGTTGCTTGGCAGCAGGAAGTTGATGGTGATAGCATTTCCGTTCTCCACATCGCTGTCGATGAGGTTATCGGTCGCCGTCGTTGTCTCGTTCAGATACTCACCCAACTCCACCTTGGTCTCTGCAATAGCGTTGCTAATGGCGCGGATAAGTTCATACGAGTTCTCCAAGTCTTCGCTCGCCTGCATGTGAGCTGCCGCCTCATAGTTGAGTTTGCCAGCTGCTTGCAGACTGCGTGCTGTCACGTGCGTCTTATTCATAATCGCAAACTTCAGTTCCTTGGTCTGAATGGTGACATCAAGATTTTTTTTGTTCTCTGCCATGATGATGAAAAATTTAATGGGGTTATTTACTCTCTTTATTAGTCGTAGGTCGGGCGCGTAGGCTTCTTCTTGAAGAATGCTTTTTCCTTAACATCGTCAAGGATGCTCTTGCCGACGGTGGCGAAATCTCCAGCCTCTTTCTTGTTGGTGAACACATACCACTTGGCGGTGATGCTCTGAACGAAGTAGGAGAACAAGCCCAACTCCATACCAGGCTGCAAGGCTGTGTCGAAAGCCACTGACACATTCAGTACAAGTTGATAGGTGTCGCCGTCTTCTGCCATGCCCTCCGACACAAGCATACGGATAAATGCCTGTGCCACCTCTGCACGGCTCTCATCCCAAAAGCGTTGCAACTCCGACTGGTCTTCATCAACGGTAGTGATACGCTCGTAGGCATTTGCGTCGTCGTCCATCTTTGCGCCGGTGTAACTGGTGGTCTGTGCAACCTCCTTGAACACTGCCGACTTGCTGATTGATAAAATGATGTTCATAGTTAAAAACTGATTATACTGTATGTGATGCCGATGCCGATGTATGGCTCAGCCTGTTTACTCTTAAATCCGTACCCGTAGCCTCCCGTAATACCGATGTGCCATTTATTAGGAGGCTTGTAACTGCGCTCATGAATGACGGTGGTTTTCGGAAACACAAAGATGCTGTCAAGGTTCGGTTCATAGCCACTGACGTAGGCGCGGTAATCCTCATTCTCATAGCGTTTCTGTGTGATGGGGATTGCCACCGCTGCGCTGTCGCTGTCAACTGACGCATACAGCGGCGGTATATTTTCCCCATTATTTTGCGCATAATTTTCAGCCAAAAATGTGTCGGTCTTGTTGGTCGTGCTGCTATCACGACGCTTGACTGGCAGAGTTCTTGTCACATACTTAATCACCATGCTGTCTTTCGGCACAGGCTGGTAATATGGTATGGTGTCAATGTAGGTGCTGGTGTCGCGCTCACTCACATAGTCCGTCGCCTTGCTACGACCGAACACACCATAACCGATGATGCCTCCAAGCACCAGTCCGACAAGCATGAATACCAATGCTGCTTTTACTGCTTCCCTGTTCATAAGCATTCAATATATTTAGTGATACCATCTACGTGCAAGTCCACAAGTTCCGTCATACCTGCCTCACTCAAAAGGTAGTCCACATCGCCCTTGTGGTCTTGAAACATATTCTCTGTCAATACTGCTGGGCAAGCGGTGTTCTTCAGAATATAGATGTCCTTATTCGTCCAACTCCACGTCCAGTATTTCTGTAAGGGTACGCTTCTGTTACCCATAAGTTCACGCTTCATTGCCTCAACGGTGAGCATACGCGCCAACTTCTTGCTGTTCTCGCTGGCGTTCTTGCTGACAAATACGCTCCACCCACAGGCATCATGCCACTTGCCATCGCCGCCTCCTGCATTGTTGTGGATGCTGACAAGCAGACAATTCCGTGCGCCAACAGCCTTGCAGATGTTATTCACACGGCTCACTCGCGTCTGCAACTTCACGTCCCATGCTTCGGGGGTTATCAGTTCGGCATCATAACCTTTCTTTTTCAATGCTGCAACAAGACGCTTTGCACAGTCACGAGCCCAAGCGTATTCACGCAGACGCTTGTCGGGGCTGCACTTGCCAGCGGTGTTGCTGCCATGTCCGTTGTCAATCAGTATTTTCATTGCCCTGCTGCTTTTTATAATTATCAAACTCGGCAAGCAACTGGCGTGCTGCCTCAACCTTTTCCTCTGTAACACGACCGCCATTCTTCAATTCATCAAGCGAAACATCAAAGTGTCTCTCAGTCTTGTCAACCATGATGCGTTGCAACGTCTTCCAAAAACGGCTCTCGTTTTCATCCCGACATGAACTTTCATTTTCGAGGATAGACCACGCCTGTTCAAAGCATATCACTCCTGTAACGATGTACGACAAAGGGATGGAGATATGAACGAACACCCAGTGTTCCACCATATAAGCAAGCAGTATCAGCCATAATCGCTTGGGAATGGTAGAACGTATCACCTTGCCAAAAGCAAAACTGGTGAACTTTGCCGCTTCGCGCTTTGTCTTGTCCGGGTACTTCACATGCACACGTTTGTCAAGACTATATGCTGTCCAAGCATCATACACAATAAAAATGATTGCCACAATGATGAGTGGGAATGTAGGCTTGAACTCACCGATTATCCAACCGATGCCGCCGCCGATAACAGAGAAAATTACTTTGTAGTTCATTGCTAAAAGTTTTTTGATGCAAATGTAACCACTTTGAAGCCGTGTCAACTGTTATCTTTTGAGTTGGTCGCCTATACACAAAGAAAGAGCCACAGGCTTATGGCTACCTGCGGCTCTCAAAACCATTTATGTAGTATCAACTATGATGTGGGGTGTCGTAGTTGAAGTAGTATCTTCCGAATAGGCGCGTGCTGATATAGTAAAGCAGGGCTATCAGCGTGAACCATGTGAGCGCATAGGGGTTACGGCTCTGACGACTTGATATTTTCTGCATATTGAGAAACAGGTTCGTGTCTGCTTCCTTGCGCTGTTCCTCACCACCTCCCTTGTCATACTCGTTGTCATGCAGCACGCACGCTGCATAATACTTCTTGGCGTATGGGGGCTTGATATATTTCAGCAGACCTTTGGCACAACCGCAACCGTTACTCATAGGGCTTCATGTCTAAATTGTCCTTTTCCTGCCAGCCCTCATTGAGACACTGGTTAATGTAGGCGACTGCAGACGTGTAGAAGTCCGTGAAGTCCTCCATGTTTTCAAAGGTATGGTACACAGCATTGCCCTCTGCGTCTTCACCAAGTTTGAACTTAATAGGCAACATGGCACCACCCATCTGCATATTGAGGTCGAACGCTGCCTTGAAGTTGTTTTGGTTCTCGCTGCTCAGATATACATGGATGCCGTTCCAAACAAAGCCATTCAGTATCTTCTCGTCAGTGTTGGCATCGATGGTGTCAATAATAAGTTGCTTTACCTCGTTGACGGTGGGCTTATACTCCAGCGTCTGACGATAGTTATATCCTGTGTCTCCGTCCTTGCCGAAGCCATAGAATACCTCCCAGCGTTTACGGCCTATCTGCTGTATGCCGTCTCTGCGTTCTGTTGCGCCATATATCTTTTCCATGCCGCAAAGATACGACATAAGACGGCAAATAAGATGTTATCTTTTGTGTATCATGAGAACTTATACTTTACCTTGCCACCGTCAAACACCTCACTGACAATCGTGGTCTCAAATGGGAAACCGTCTTCAATGTCGCTGATTTGGTCGAGGATATTCTTCATTTCCTCAGATGCTGTAAAGAACTTGCCCCAGTCGCCTGTCTGCTTGTCACGGAAACTTACCACATAGCGGTCTTCACCCTGCGACGTGTTGATGCCAGTCTCGTAGTCATGCACTTCAATAGTTTTGTTCACGATTGCGCCCAAGCGCATTGTCTTACCGGGAAAGCGTTTCTTTCCGTCGGCTGGGGTGTAACTAACACCCATTTCGCTAAACTTTTTCATTTTCTGATTTGTCAATTTATAAAACAAGTGTTTACAATCAGCATGGCAAGCCATGCCTTTGAATGAGCCAATAATCTCTTGCCGACGTTTCCGCGACTTCACCTTTGCCAGTTTCCTTGCTGCTTTCTGCTTGATACGCTTGCGCAATAATGAATGGGTGCCATAATGCACATAGCCAAGAAAGTCCAGTCCAACGTCCAGCGGTCGCACCGCCTCCGATGGCTTAACCTCCAAACCGAGACGTGCCACTGCTGCCACATGAATGTTGCGCAACTCCCACAATTCTTTTTTCGTGCTGGCAAGCATCACGGTATCATCGCAATACCTGTAATACAAATAATGCGTCTCACCGTCCTTTTCATAGTGTTTAACGTATTTCAGCATTTCGTGGTCAACCTCATTCAGATAGAGGTTGGCGAAACACTGCGAGGAACGAAGACCCTTTGACAAGCCTTGTGGCATGAGCGTAATGAAGCTGTCAAGGATGGGTAACAGTATCGGGTCTGAAACATACTTCCTTATTATCTGCATCATCCGCATTTGGTCGATGCTGTCATAATAATGGTGTATGTCGTTCTGATAGAAGTATTGTGATTGTTCGGGAGCATTGGTAAGGTCTTCCTCTACGACGTGGTGCAGCCAGTGCATACCGCGTCCCTTGATGCTTGCTGCCGTGTTCTTGATGAGCGTAGGGTATGTGTACTTCTCTATCACTACCATGATGGCATGGATGCCAACACGCTTCACTACCGTTGGGGCTTGCACATCGCGCTCTTTATAGCCCTCAGTTACATGCAGGTCGCGAACATCGCTACGCACAATACGAAAAGAACCTGCACTGATTTCTCTGCGTAGGCTCTCTATTATCGTCAGACGTTTAGGTCTGTACATTTCCCGTTGTCTTGGGTGTTCAAGGTGACTGATAACGTAGTCGAAACTTTCACCCATGTTCTCCTCGCTGACAATTTCGGGAATTAGATTGTCGAGAGGAAATCTAATGTCATAGTCCATGCCTTCAGGACACTTAGTTATGTTTCGGCTTTCTACATCATGTAGGGTTGCCGAGGCTCAAACCCTTCGCCCTTGCGGTCAGTGTACACGACACTGGTGTATAGGAACGATATTAAACAGTCTGCCTCCGAAAGACAGATGTATCTTGCTGGTAAGCCGCGAGCCGTTGTTGGTGTTCGAGTTCGAAGCATCGTTATTCGCGTTGCAGTTCACGAAGCCGTTGTTCGAGTTCGTGTTGTTGCCGGAGCGAAGAACACAACGCCCACGAGGGTTATCCACCTGCTTAAAAAGCAAGTGCAAAGGTACGAAATATTTGTCATACTTACGCACTTTGCACCACCTATTAGCATTTTTTCCAAAAAAATCGAGCCGCTTACGCGGCTTTAGCGGAGAGTGAGCAGCCTTTATAGGCTCTCACTCTGTCGCTTTGCCGCTTTGCGCTCTTCCTACTCAACGAACTCGATTGCGCCTCTGAAGGCAAGCCGCGAGCCGCCGTTGGTGCTCGAGTACGAAGCATCGTAATTCGCGACGCAGTGCACGAAGCCGTAGTACGAGTTCGTGACGTTGCCGGAGCGAAGAACACAACGCCCACTCGATGCAGTGTACCATTGAGCATCACAATAGTATGTGTTCATGCTGGCATTTGTCACGCACTTGCTCGGTATCACGTCGCAGAAACGTCCGTGTTTCATTCGGGCAATTTCTTGGTTGTCACCGCTGTTGGTGATACCCTGCACGGTACGCTCGCTGCCGTCGGGCATCTTGATATGCCAAACTGCATTGACAGGACTACCTGTAGGCGCAACGCTCTTGTTCTTGTAGAAAGCATCGTAACTCGGAATGTTCAGAGCCACATTGTCCATCCACTCTGACACATTGCCCCACCAGTCTTCAAGTCCCATAGTGCGAGGTCTGCCGCTCGCGGTCTCTCTGAATGGTGATGGTTCGCTGGTGCTGTCGGTGCCACCTGTGTTCGTACCTGCGCCAACGCCTGTACCGTTCACGCCCTGCGAGTTTCTGCGTCCGTGAATAGCCATCCATAACTGTGCCATGTCTTTGTGCATTTCGTAGTCCACGACTTGATAGCCTGCACCACGGCAATTCGCAAGGTTTTGGAAGTCCTTGCATGTGAAGTTCATGCTCGTTCCTGCCTGTGGCAGTCCTACCGTCAAGTCGCCGTTGGCATCGTACTTCCAGTAACTGGAGGTGGTCGATGTGCCTGTGCCTCGTTTCGGAGCAGCACCACTGATGGAACGAAGACGCATGAGGTTGTCAACACTTGCCTTGTAACAGCCTATCAACGTAAAGTCATGCTCTACTTCGTAGGTTATTTTTATAACTTAACTCATTCTGTATCAGTCAGATTATACTCCAATATACAGCACCTGCAACAAACCTGCACCAAAATAGCAATAAAAAAATCAAATGAAGGTGGTGCGAGGGCATATTGGCAGGTCGGAATTGAAAAAATGAATGTTTTCCTTTTTTGTTTGTCCTCTCATCTTTCTCTTGTTTGGAGTTGCTTTCTCTCTAATTTTTGTCCTCGGATTTCATCAGATTTCGGTCTCGTCATCTGGCACGAAGTTGCGATGTTTGATATATTTTCAAATCGAAGATAAAATCATTCTTTGGCATTTTTAAGTATGATTATTGGCTTATAATCATACTCAAATGATAATTACAATTAAATTCAGTCTTCTATTCGATATAAGATTGCATTGCGCTGATATAACCATAGTAACTTTGCTTTTGCCGGACTGATGTTCTTGGGCAGATGTGGACAGTTGTTCCTTATCGGAGTGGCTTATACACCTCCAGACATCATCAAGGTACATAGACATATATATATTCACTAAAAATAATTGCGTATGACACAACAAGTACAAAGTAACAAGGAGGCAAACCTCAGCAAGCAGGTTGCCGAACTCCAGGGGCGAGTCCAGTCCTTGGAGCAGCTTCTCCATCAGGGGAAGGATGTGCTGACCTTGGAAGAGGCTGCCAAGTTCATGGGCATTGCCCGCAGTTCTCTCTACAAGATGACCCACGAGCAGACCATCCCGTTCTACAAGCCGAATGGCAAGATGATCTTCTTCGAGAAGTCAGACCTCTTGGCATGGGTACGGAAGAACCGTGTGTCCTCTGAGGCGGAGATTTCCGAGGAGGCAGAACGAATCATTCAGCGTCTCGCCACCAAATAGACTGGAGTATGGCAGAATACGAGGACAAGCAGAAACTGGCAGTAGAGCTGGCTGTCCACTGGGCAAAGACTGGGCTAAGGCAATTCTCCATGCGTGATGCAGTCAATGATTATATGAAGGAGGTAGGTGCGAACAAAGCCATAACGGATGAGAGCATCATTGACAGGAGAAGAATCTGTGCGCAGCAGCTCACCATCAGGAGTATCGCTTTCCTAAGCAAGGATGAATTGCATAAGGTGGAACAGGAATTAAAGAGGATAGCTGAGGACGATGCGCCCAAGCAACAATTGGGCTGGCATAGATGACATTTCCCTTTCTTCCCTCTGTTTGGAACAACAACATTTATCGATTTCAAAGGTTGAAAGGTTAATAACCTTAATGCCGAAAGAATAATAATCCTAACGCTGCAAGGTTAATCACCCTATCAGGTATAAAGCCGTATTACTACGAAAGAACAGCAAAATGAAATGTTCCATCTTTCCACTTCTCTAAGCCAGTTAGTTCCAACGGCACAGCAATCATTCTGCCTTTTGTACGCAGATACTGTACCAGTCTTGTAAATGTGGATTGCCCACGGAATTTATCAATTAACCAAATGTCAAACCCGGGACGGCATGGCAGGAACACCATGCGCTGGAAGCAAGGCACATCTGTCTGCCGTTCCATTTTTCTTTTTACTGAATATGCAAAGCAACAACAACGAGGCAGCAATTCTGCCTATTGACTCCTTTCTGGAGAAGTCATTTCCCTTTACAGACATCACGCTTCATCTTTCAGCGGATGCAATTACATTCCTTATGGGGACAACAAAAGGACGGCTTAACCTCATGTACTATCTGTACATCCTCCACACTATGACCATCGGTGACAAGTCGCAAATGGTGCGAGGTATCCGTGTCGATACAGGCACCTGCCAATGTTCGCTCTCGGTATCTTCCCTTGAAGAAGTATGGGGTATCAAGCGCAAGCAGGGGCGTAACCTGCTCGACAAGATGGAACAGCTCGGACTTATCAGCCGCTCGTCTGATTTCGTCACCTCCATTGTAGATGTCGTGAGTGTGCAGGATGGTCATGCCATGGGACAGGTGTTCACAAATCCCAACCGTCTTCTCCTTGCTGAGAGGAATCAGACTTCTCCAGTTTTATCACCACCAGTCCAATCCGTACAAGGTGCAGATACGGCCACTGTCATCATGGAGACACCAGAAAAGCCTCAGACGGCTATTATAACCTCTTCCGAGGTAACTATACCCTCCAAGGCTGTAAAGATGCCTCAGAGCCTCTTTGATTTCGCTGACGAAGACGGAACTGTTGTTCCTTATGGGCAGCATGAGTAGGATGGTCGGGCGCGCAGAGCTTGCTCCACGGCCCAACTGATTAAGTGGGGGCATAACACAATATGCCCGTTCACCTCTGCGAGGTTCTGGGCGGCACAGCAACGGTCTCATGCCCCACATGTTCCCGTGCCTGCCATGCCAGCCTATCGCCTAGGACATGGATGAATGCCCCACTACCCCTAAACAATACAAGAAAAGGAATGTCTCACGATCCATAGGCATGGAACGTGAGGACATCCCCAATGTAGAACTATAACGTAACAGAACAGAAATATGAGTAATGAACCAAAAGGTGCGATGCACTTTGAGGGCAGAAAGTCCATCGGAGCGATGGAGGCAGCCGAGAACCAGCGCAGGTGGGACGAGAAGCACTATCAGACAGTGAACAAGAAACCGCTGCATTGGTACGACATCACCCGTGCACATCTCAATTTTGAGGTCGCCAAGGGTGGCATTATCCAAAAGATAGGAACATCAAAACCTGTTGAGGAACGTTTCAAGGAGAGGTTGGAGGAACTGGGCGTGAAGCCTAACCCGGAGGTAAAGAAGAACAACCCAGCAGCTGCGAAGATGTCCAACCAGATTGTGGAGTTCGTTTTCAGCGGTGACCACGAAGTAATGAACATGATGGCATTCGGCAATCAGGCTGTCGATTTCGAGCGTGACGGAACAGCGGACAACAGCCACATCCAGCGAATGAATGAAATCGAGCAATGGGCTATCGACCTCTATGACTGGATGGCAAAGAAGTATGGTGAAGAGAACATCATCGGATTTGATGTGCATCTTGACGAGACTACGGCACATTGCCATGCGACCATCATTCCTGTTGTGATGAGAACAGAAAAGAAGACTGGCAGGGAACGACCTGTGGTTTCATACAAAGGGCTGTTCGGCAAGGACAAGGCAACAGGACAGGAGATTATGAAGCAGCTGCACACGGAACTCTACGAACAGGTGAACAGCCAATATGGATTGATGCGTGGCGACCCTGTGGAGATTTCGGGCGCACAGCATAAAGACAAAGTGCAGATGTACTATCAGTTGAAGCGGGAGTTGCCGGAGTTGGAAAACCGAGCCATTGAGCTTAGAATCTTTATCAGCAAGTTGGAACTGCAATACAATGGACTTAGCCATCAGATTGAATCCTTGAAGCAGGACTTGGAGAACAAGAAAATCACTCTGGATGAATATGAGGAACGAACATCAGAACTGATGAAGCAGAAGATTGCCTTGGGTGACAAAATCCGTGACCGCAAGAGCCGACTCATGCAATGTGAGAACCAGATTGCATCGCTTCGCCAGCGGCAGGCTAATGCTGAGGTAGCGGTGAGACAAGCGGCAAATAATGTGGAAAGGATGAAGGAGGCACAACTGGGCAATTCAGTCATGATGGTCAAAGGGGCAATCTTCGATGAACTGCTTTCTGGCTTGCGAACATTCCTGGAGAATATGCCGAAGCCAACTGCCTATGCTTTGCAGAGTGTGCAGGGAACTATCGTTGAAGACCTGTTTGACGGCTCTCTTGGTGATGTCATTTCCAGTGCCGCAGGGATGGTGGCAGCCGCCATCGGTGATGCTACCACTCCCATGTATTCAGGTGGTGGTGGCGGTTCGTCGTCTGATGACAAACCAAAGAAAGATGAAGATGAGGACTGGTGGAGGTTTGCCCATCGTGCCGCCAGATATGCCAGCAGGAACAAACCTTCCAAGTCTGCTACTCGGGGCCCGAGAAGATAGGGATCAACCGCTTCCAATGCTCTATGCAGGGGAAAGGGTCGTACAGGGTAAACAGCCCTCGGAAGTACGAGACCTTTTCCCCTTTTCTTATAGCTTCCGTTGCCATCTCTTTCACTCCCTGCTGTTCTGCAAGTGCGGTCAGTTGCCGTTCCATCCGTTCACGTCTCTTAGAGAAATGGTCTATGGAATAAAGGCGCAAGGCTTCAAACGCATCGTTCTTGCCATTGTTGCGATACAGTTCCAACAGGTCATCGTAGGCATCAGGTTCCCACGGATGATGACCGATAAGGAACAGATAGTATTGTTCCGCTACCACAAATCCTTGCTTCTTCTCAACATCCCTACAATATGCGAGTGTGTCTGCCAGCCTGTTCAGGTAATCACTGATTTCCATGTCCGCATCAGCAGGGATTTTGTCTTCGTTATCACCCTCATAAAAGTCAAATGGAGGAAGACTGGCACAATACTCATCATAGCGTTCTCCGAGGGTTGGGTGCTTGATATTCTTTGGAAAAGTGAGAACGAAATTTTTCTTTTGCTGTTCCTTTTCCTCGCCTTTGGGCAAATCCGCTGTTTTAGGGTTGGGTGGACAAATCTTTGGAGCTTCTGGATTTTGCTGTTCCTTCACACCTTCTGTTCCCATCACCATTCCTATGGTAACACCAGGGTATGCCTTTCCATTACTGGCCGTAAACTTCTTCTCATTTGGATTGGAAGTGAGAACAACTTGTGTCTGATGGTACTTGCCTCCGATAACAAGTACAGGCATCTTCTTATCTACGTATTTGGCAAGACTGGCTGGCTCGTCATGCATGAGCGTGGGCAGAACAGGAGAGAATTTTCTTTTCCCCTGTTCCTTGTGCTGCTCGTCAACTTCGTATGTCTTCTTGTTGCCAAATAACTTGCTTAAAATGCCCATGCAATTTTGCTATTTCACATTTAGGAACATCATTCTTTGAAATCCAATGGAAGAAGATTATCACCTTCATCGAACTTATCGAAATCCGACTTAAACAAGCGGTCTTGTATGATTCGGTATTTCTCAAATTCACTCTCCGCATATTCTTTTGCATATTCTGCCGTTACCTGTCCTGCATCATTCAAAACGGCATCTCCACCGGCTTCAAGAACTATGTCTATTCGCTTTGCCCAGTCCTCCATTGTCATAGGGATATGTCTGTCTGCCATACGTTGTGCAAAATCCAGGATAGAGTTGACCAGTTTACCCATATCATCAAGTTCTTTTTCTTTTAGGTAATTCTTGGCAATGCTCACGTCAGCCTTGACAATTTTACCGTCTGGTGCTTTCTCCCAAGTTGTAAGTCCCATGTGTTCTTTTGCCGCATCAGCTCGCTCGACAATCAGCTCTGCTGCTGTATGACCATGCACGGCAAAGTGCATTTTGTTCTGCATCTTCTTATAGAACATTCTTGTAGTGGGAGCATCCCTGTTATAGTCAATGCTGGTGGCATATATGTCCGTGAGTTTTTGATAGAATCGCCGTTCACTCATGCGAATCTCACGAATCTCGGAGAGCAGATATTCAAAATAATCCTCGTCAATGAACGAACCGTTCTCCATGCGTTTCTTGTCAATAATATAGCCTCGGAGTGAGAACTGACGGATGACGTATGTACACCATTGGCGGAATTGGGTCGCACGGATGGAGTTGACACGATACCCCACGCTGATAATGGCATCAAGGTTATAGAGTTCCATCATGCGTTTGACTTCTCTGTTGCCTTCCGTTTGAACTATTTCCATTTTGGAAACAGTTGCCTCCTTCTTCAATTCACCCTCCGAAAAAATATTCGTAAGATGCTTGTTGATAGCAGGAGTGCCAACATTGAACAAGGCTGCCATTGCCTTTTGGGTAGCCCAAATAGTTTCGTTTTTGTATAAAACCTGTATGCCATTCTCCCTTCCTTCAGCTACAAAGGTCAGGAACTCAGCTGTACTATTTCGTATTTCTCTTTTCTTTGCCATTTGCTTTTATAGATATTGTATAATTAATTTTCTGCATGAATATTGTTAACAGCAGACAAGGCACAAAACAATGATTAAGATGATGAATAGAAATCCCCAAAATCTGTTTTGCTTATTTTCGCTTTGCATTTTTTCTTGCACTTGCCGATAAACAAATTCACGTTCCATGTCAGATAGCAAATCAAGTTTTTCTTTTAGACTTCGTTTTCTTGTATTGCCCCTAACTGTCTTTGCTGCAGCATATCCCATAGCCATTCCCAGCATTGTATGTGCAACATGGGGATGATGGTTGTTGAGACTTTTTGAACCAAGATGGTCATCTTGCCAATCTTGCTCGTAATCTACATTGTCTATGCAGTCATTTTCAGCATCCTCGTATCCTTCGATGTCATCCAGACCTTCTTCCAATCCGTCATCATATCCTTCGCAGAAGGCATCAGCATATTGTTCGTAAGAGTTGTCGTCATACTCTTCCTCGTAGTATTCTTCACTCATTTGTGTACCCACTTTATTTGATTTATAATTTCATCTATATGCACAATATTTTATCCGATCCACCCATTTTAGATAATTGTCGTGCATAATACGCTGATAGTCATGTCCTCCAGGGAGATTCAGATAGACTTTGCGAGAGGCCAATTGCTGGCGTTTGTTTATCTCATTTGATGCAAAATACTCATATATCTTATCTATACACAGTTGCCATCTTTCTTTGGGAACAGGGAACAAATATGTACATCTTGCCTCTATGGAGTTTTCGTAGGCGAGATATAACAGACGTGCCGTTTCATGGACTGTGAATATGAATGAATACTCATCCGACATACTTCCAGAAGAATTACATCTATGCTCTATGCAGCAAACGACTTTATATTCGTCAATCTGTTTCGTGCAAAGGTAATCCAGAAATCGAGATTTGAACTCCTTACAGAGGGTCTTGGCTTCTGAGGATGATATTTCCTTCCGTTCTGTTTTGGTTTTGATGCTCATCCCCTTCTTAAGAGAAACAGGTTTCATGACCTTGTGTTCCATTAAAGTGACGCATTCATCAAGATTCACCTTATTCAACACTTTTACTATATTCCCATCCTTTGCTTGCACTCTTAATGGGGGAAGATTTTTCATGAACAGTTTGCTTATTTCGTTGAAAGAACGTCGAGAATGTTCATCCTTTACCCTATATGGCATTGAATCTCTTGTGCTCAAACTTGGATGATATATCAGATAAAAGCCATCATAGAAATCCACTTTGTCCCATCTTAGAAAGAAACTTCCTGTCAGGGGCTTTCCGTCAGAGTATAACACCTTATCGTATGACAGGCAAAGTTTGCTATCAAACAATCCCGTCTGATTAATCTGCCGAAATGATTCGTACAACTTTACTATAGCCTTATCTTTTAATTCCTTTGGAGCGAATCGGAGAAAATCAAGCGTCAAGTTCTTTTGATAGTCATTCATATCTTTTGCATGGTCATAGTTGTTCCCTCCATTGATATAAATGTAATAACACTCTCTTCTCTTCATACACTCTTTAGAGAATTTGCACTCCACCTGTTTTCGACATGAATGATAATCAGGATAATGCTTCGTCAGGTCTTCTGGATAATCATCCCCCTTATAGTCAATCAACAACAGGTAGAAGTAACGGTAATCGGCCTTGTCAAGATTATCATAGGCGAACTTGAAGTAGTCGTAGTTAGTTAGAAATGGCATGTAGGGCAGGAACACGCTTTTTACATGCTCGAAAGGAATGCCTAACTTTTTTCCAAGTTCTTCCATCCTTTCCTCGAATTCTTCATTATCATGTTGAATGGCAAAAGGAGCACGGGCAATAGCAAATATCGCCCATGCTTTTGCAAATGAATTCTCTAATTCGTTTACTTTCTTCAAGATTAAATCCTTGCCAAAAGGTCGGATATATTGAGAATAGAAATGAACAACGAAATAGTATTCCTCGAAGCCGAAGTTATATCCATTCCCTTCCTTTTCAGTCAGTACGTTCTCATCAGGAAGACGTTCTTCTGATATGGGCTTTTGGAATAACAGCCATTTGAAATTATCGAAATTTTCCATAGGCATACTACCGCATTTCCTGTCTTTTTTAATATCCAGGGTTTTGAGTCATAGAGGGATTGTACATAAGCTCATTAGTTGGAATGGGCCAAAGCAATTGATAGAGCTGACTCTTTTTCAATCCTAAACTGTTTTCACCCAGATTGTTGCGCCTGATAAATCCGAGATAGTTAGTTGATTTGAACGTCTTTCTTATTGTTGCAATTACTTCCTGTGGATCAGTTTCATCTATAGTAATGCTTTTTGCCTTGCATATCTGTTTGATATATTCTTTTGCCTTTGTTATATTGCCATTATGATACTCACATTCTGCAGCTGTAAGTATGACATCCTTGTAATCCAAACATGGATGACACGATTCTCCACTTCTTGTTTCCACCAAAAAGCCGAGAATACACTCTGAATTATTAACAAACTCAATTACATTTGATTCAACCAGACTATAATACCCATTAGATATAACTTTTTCAAGAAGAGGTAGTGCCTGAGTGTATTTCTGCTGGTTACAATAGGTATAAGCCAATAATACCCTTGCAACATCTTTAGAAACAAAGAAGGCACTATTGACATCGCTGAACGCATCGTTCTTTTTCTCTTCCAAATCAGTGATTGCGGTCTCCAAAAGAGTCGAAAGTCCATCAAGAACTCTGTCCTCTTCTGTACGTGAAATAGAGAATTCTCCATCGTTTCTCTTCTCCACGAAGTAAGGAACACCTCCCCAATGTGAAGTTAGTTGATAATATACCAATGCAATGTACGTGTTCAAGTAAGGCTGATAGCAATTCAAGGCATTTGCATCTACATTTTTGATGTTCATCAGATAGTTTAATGCAGCATAATATTTGCTCCAGCAGTTATTGATAGAGTTGTTTTGAGGTGAGAAAGGAGTTTTTTGCTCTGACAGCACATATTCACCTTCCAAAGAACGGTCTATTTTGATAGCATCTCTTATCGTGGCTAAGGTAGCAGACACAATGCTTACACCGTCAGACCCCAACTTGGGAACCTGAATCTGTATATTGGGATTTCCTTTTTGCTCAATATCTATTTGTGCCGAAACAGCACCACGAGCATTATATATCATTAGACTCATGGACTTGGTGCCACGGAATTTTGCTGGTTCAACATGGATTTTGATGAGATTCTTATCTATTGTGGATTCAGATTTAATATTTGCCACGCTGTTCTCTGCTCCACTTTCGTACAGAGATGAAAAGAAGTTTTCTTCGGTAATACTTCCACCAGGAGTCACATCCAATCCTGTGTCTGAGCCTGTTACTTCGGAAGGTGGGATTAGAAAGTATGGCTTGTCAGAATCTATTTTTACCTCATAGTCTCCTCCCTCTGATGGAATTGAAATTTTATCTTGGCTGAGTTTGACGGTAGGAGAATCATCCAACTCATTGCCAGCAATGCCATCGTTATCCCAATCGAAATAATAAGCCAAGTCTTTCACTTCCACATCATATCCCATTTCACTATATCTAACTTTTATATGGTCTGATACTTCATCGAGTCTGCCATTGAGATAATTACGTGTTGATTTCAACTTCTGTTTCGTTGACTCTGAAAATACTCCTGTCGTACGAAATTCGTTACTTAGTAGGGAAAGATACTCCACTATTTCGGCTTCCGAACGAACTGAAAGTATCAAAGATGATACAGCTATAAGCACTCCAGAAGCGTCATCGCCTGAAGTAATTGAAAACTGACTCGCATCTTTTCCGCAATATTGTTGCAAACCAAATTGAGTCAGCAATTCTTTTTGGGCTTGCTCATTAGCTTCTTTGAATCCCTGTTTCTTATTTGTCACAAGATAGTTGATTCGCTGACTTTTCAGATGGGTCAGGACATTGACATTAACGGTAGAGTTGTCTGACAAATCTACTATTGCGTCCAACTTTATGGTACTGCCGGATAATTCTCCCTTTACCTCATTGAAAAAATATCCATCTGCAGTAAGCTTAGCATAGGGGCTGTTGACTTTCAGCGAACCAAAATTAAAATCGCCTGTATTATTTTCAATCGTTGTGGTATATGAACTACCTGTTGGCACTAAATCCTTGTCCAATGTTCTCATATCAACTTGCGACCCTCTAACAAGAGGGCCCTTTTCTACCTTACCACAAACAATGTGTGAAGTCTGAGTAAACTTTTCGTCCAACTCCTCTTTAGAATCGCTACAGGAAGCCAAGCCTACAGCCACACATATTAGCACGGAAGCAATATTAATTCTTGAATGTCTCATAATACTTTATATTTTTTCGTTTTCTTTTTTGTTATCAATCAAAAGTTCTGTCACGCTGACAGAAAGATACTCGGAAATTTTATAAAGCAATTCCAATGACGGCTGTTGTCGGTTGCAGCAATAAGCATTTATCGTACTAAAGCTTTTACCGATACCTTTTGCTAAATCCGTTTGCGATACATCTTTTTCTACGAGTACCGATTTTATCCTATTCAGTTTCATAACTTTGATTGTATGTTTTGGCTGCAAAGATATGGAATTTTTATCTAAATATGGCATTTTCTGCTATATTTGTGCTAAATATTAGCATTTTTCCTACTTAATGCTGCAATTTGTGCTGAAAAACACATCTTTTCTCATATATAAAGTCCAACAAGAGGGAAAAGAAGTGTTCAAAGCACGAACCCTTATTGTGGCTCGCACATAGAACACTTCTTGTTAAATCAGAAGATGCCGTTAAGCATATTAACCGCATCGACTTTCTTTTCCATCACCACATCGGCATAGATTTCCGTGGTGTGGATGTTGGTATGCCCCAACATCTCACTTGTGGTGTAGATGTCACTTCCGGCTGTCAGGATGAGGGTGGCGAAGGTGTGACGGCTGCAATGGAAGGAAATGGATTTGTCTATTCCTGCTTTAGCTGTCATACGCTTCAAGGCACGGTCGGCATTGCAGAGAAGGGGGATGTGTGTGAACACCCTGTCATTAAGTGAGGCTGTGCCACGTTCCGGCATCCATTCCAAAGCCAGCCTCCCCAAAGGGATTACCGCAGATTTCTTTGTTTTCTGCATGGATTGGACATACACTTGTAGCCCATCCTCTGTCTCTCGGATGTCTCGCCAATACAGCTGTAGCAAGTCGCTATGGCGCAAACCTGTAAAGCAGCAGAACATAAATGTCTGCTTCGTAACGGGACTGCCAGTTTCGACTTCCGATATGCGTTTCAACTCTTCTACGGTAAGATAGTCCCTGTCGCTCGGTGTCTTCGCAAAGGTCTCACGCTTTTCCAGTTCATAGAACGGATGCTTCTGTAACATACCTTGCTCAACCGCATATTTCAGCATAGAGTTGACATTGGTCTGTATCAGCAGCATTGTTTTGGGTGACAATGGCTTCGGACGGTCGGGAGACTTCATGTTTCGGTACACATCTTTGATATATGTGAGGAAGTTCTTGTAGAAGGACTTGTCCACCTTGTCCATCATGAGACTGGGACGGTTGATGTGAGCAAGATACGACTTGACGATGTTGACGGTGCTCCGCATATGCTTCTGATACGCAAGCGAGTATCTGTCTCCCTTTTGAAGGTGGAGTAGGTATTCTTCCATCCATTTTGAAAACTCAGTAGCAGGTGCAGACACATCCTTTTCCTCAGATTTGCTGCCAATCCCCAGTATTCTCTCAGACTTAATCTTCAATGCCTTTTTCAGAGTGGCCTCGTTTACCCTGCGGTCGTTGTCTGTCTTTTCTGGAATAAGGTAGAGGTTCAGCGATTCATACTGACGCTTTCCTCCCTTTTCATAGAACTCCAGATATAGGGTCGTGTTACCACTCTTATGCTTGCGGCTGCGTAGTTCTATCTTCATAGTTTACGGTATTATCATCTTTTGTAAATAGGTCGTTGACGAGGTTCATTGCATCCACTTTCTTCTTGTCCACGATTTTGGCATAGATGGCTGTTGTAGTCACATTGGCATGACCAAGCAGCTTGCTCGTTGTGTATATGTCCACTCCGAGAGTCAGCATCATGGTGGCGAAGGTGTGGCGGCTGCAATGGAAAGAGACCTTCTTCTCTATCCCTGCTGCCTTTACCAACTTCTTGACATGATAGTTGATGGTCGCATCACTGGCTGGTAAGGTGAATATAGGCTCATCCAAATCATCTTTCGTCTGCAAGCAGTTCAGCGCCTCCTGCGACAAGGGAATATTGTTAGGCTTCTGCGTCTTCTGCATGAACACATGGATGTAGAGGGTCTTGCCATCAGGAGTCTTATAGACCTTGCGCCATGTCAGTGTGCGTGCATCACTCAATCGCAAGCCTGTGAAGCAGGAGAAGACAAACGCTTTCTTCACCTGCTCATTGGAATACGGCAAAGCCATCAATGAGCGCAGTTCCTCAATGGTCAGGAACTCCCTGTCCTCTGGTGAAGGCTGGAACTTCTCTTTACGGTCAAGGCTCTTCATCGGATTTGCCGTCAGCAATCCTTCTCTTACCGCCTTGTTCAATGCTCCATTGAATACGGCTTGATGATGGTGGGCACATCCTGGAGATATAGTCCTCTCATTGATTGTACAAACGCTGTTCTTTGCTGTTGTAAGGAATCGGAGGAAGCCACGACAAAAGTCAGCATCCACCTCGCTCATGGAAATATAAGGAGTCTTTTGCTGTTCCAAATATTCCTCCACTTTCTTCCGCATATCGACACGACCTTTCAAAGTCGATGGACGAAATCCGAAATTCTCCTGTTCGTACTTGCGCAGCCAGTCAAGCAAAGACATATTCGACTGCTTAATCTTCTCGTACTGTTTGATGCCTCGCTCCTGCAATGCAATGATACGGTCTGCTTTGATTTTCTCCGCCACCTGTCGGGTGTGGATATTCATCTGCTTGTCCAGTGGAGTCTTCTCAGGGATGAGATACAACCCTAACGATTCATACTTGCGCGTACCCTTTACATAGATGTCGAGATAGAGCCCAAGGTTGCCGTTAGCAAGCTTGCGCTCCCTGAGCCTTATCGGCTCTTTTACTTTTAATGCTTTCTTGGGTCTTCCCATATTTGTCTGTTTTTATTTGTTTTGATTTGCTTTCGGCGGTGCCTCAAGCATCTGATTTTGATGCAAAGTTATACCAAATTTCTGAGAATACGCAACAAATCTGCAACAAATTTGCACCTAAAACATCAAATATAAGGAAATCAAAGAATAAGAAAGAAATAAGCGTAATACGTTATATATCAGTTATATTACTTCACTTTTGTTTCTTTTTATTAGATTTGTTATCATTCGTTTTTGCCTATACCCAGTCGGGTTCAATGGCTTCTATCGCGTCGCTGTCAACGGCAATACACTCCAAATCGTCGTAGCCGTTAGGGGTCGTGAAGACAAATGTAACTGCATTGGCTGGTACTGAAACAAATACGTACTCACCCTGCACAAAGTCGCTTAGCGAATGTGTGATGTAGGTAATGACTGAACTCAGCACCTTGCCGTCCTTATCAAGGAACAGACCGCCTATCAGATTACTGTTGATACCAGGCCAGCGCACCTGCTTCATGTTCTCCACATTCATGCTGTACACATTGTTGGCACTACTGTCCGTCAAATTGTCTGCATTGAACACGTCGCCGACGTTGAAACCACTCACATACACACTCGACAAACCTTTCAGAAGCAAGTCGCCAAGTGCATGACGGTTGATGTTGCGAGCCGTTGAACGTGGCTCATTCACCTCCGTCGAGAAAGCAGTGTACTTCTTGTTGTTCACATAGTCATTGATACCCTTGTACCAATAATGAGGAACACCCAAGAAAAGGTCGTAACCTGCTCCGTTCGTGTCGGTGATGTCGCAGTCAAGACCGTTGGCAAGTCTGCGCATGTTGTCATCGCTAACCTGCTCCAACTGCATCTTGCTCGTCCGCTCGTTGTAAGTACCTTTATAGACGTGCATCTGACTTTGCAACTTGGTAATGTGCCCGCTTGGCTCATAGCCGTCACCCTCACCATCAGTAGTATTGTTGTCGAGGTTTCGGATATTGCCGTCAAACTCCATTGCATCATCAAACTCTATCAACGTATATTGCGCATTGTATAGCGTGAGTTTCGGGAAGTATGCTACAAGATTGGCAAAGATGGCATCCTCAACGAGGTTGCTCATAATCCAACTGCCGTTCATGCCGTCGCAAACATTTGTCTGCTCACTTCCTATTCCGCGAGTGCCAAGGCTCTGCATGGCTTCAAGGGTTCTGCTGTTGCCTGTCATATCGTAACTGTCTATCTGCACTTCTGCAAGACGTGCGCCAGCATTGATAACATCGGCAAGCAACTGTTGCGCGTCTATGCTCGGGCAACCACTTAACTGTATGCGAGTGACGTTCGCCAATCCGTCAAATGATACACCGCCATTGGGATAGCCAAGACTGGGCAGGTTCACGAATGACAGTTCCGTCATGCTTGATGGCAAAGTCAGCGTCTGCAAGGGTGACGATTGCGCAGGGCTGAAAGAGCGCAACAGACTACCGTGGGCTTTCACTGTCTTCAGACGTGGGCAACCTGTGGCGTTCAATGTCAGTATCTTGGTGTTCCTAATGTCTATCTCCTCCAAGAATGGCATTTGACCAAGGCTCAACGCTGACAGAATATCGTCTGTGTACGATGGTGTATAACTCTCTCCACCGATGATGAGTTTCCGCAATAGCGTACAGTCGGCTATAACCCAGTTGCTGTTTTTCGGTGTACAGCCGCTTAAATCAAGTTCGCTCAGTTTATCAGCACCGAAGATATAGATAAGTTTACCACCGACACCTGCAGCAGCCTCAGTAAAGGTGTGGCTTTCACCTGCGCGCAGATAACATGAGTATTTCGCGCTGCTGGTGCTGTCAACACCCATGCCAAAGTAACCGTCCTGTGCTGCGGTAATCTTCACCGTGATGGCTCCCATCACACGTGCTTGGAAGAAATGCTTGAACAGGTCGCCTGTCTGATAGTAGCCGTCGCGGTAGGCGAAACGCTTGCGTTGGAATGCTGGCAGACTTTCAAGACGCAAACCGTGCAGTGCCGGATAGTGGTTGTCTGCTGCCGTTGCGGTCTCGATATACTTGCGCTGGCCGTCGAAGCTGCTCACTACCTTTGGCCACTTCAAGATGCGGTTTGTCATCCAGTAACGGTAGCTGCCTGCTGCACTGAATATCTCCAGTCCTGCGCCTGTCTTGGCAGAACGCATGGCGGCGGCGGTATCATGCAAGGTCAGCTGTGTGCCGTTATCATCAATCCAAACGCCCTCGCCTCTTTCAAACAGGGCAAACGACTGGCGGAACATCACACCGTCCCAACCTTGGTACAGGTGGCTGTTCGCTCCGTCCATATCCCAAGGGATAGTCAGATAACAGTCGTTGTCGGCCTCGTCAACACTATCACCATCATACCAGTGGTTGAAGTAGTAGCGCATGTTGCCGTCAGTCTCTTTATAGACTGCTATCATCATGTTCTTGGCTCGCTGGTCAACGGTAGCCTTATAATCCGATGCCACAATATAGTGGTTCGTGCTGTAAGGGTTGAAGTAGTGGTGCATCTCATGCTGCCACTTCAACAGACGGTTGGCCTTGGTTCCTGCTACGGTATTGCCGTCAAGGGTGATGGTGAGCGATGCACCGTCGCCGTTGAAAATCTTTTCGCTGCCGTCGGGGTTCAGTGCGGCGTTCTCTTCGTGGTCTTCCGTGAGGTTCTGATTACACTGCTGACAGAACAACAGTTCACGGAACAACTGATAAGGTACCTTTCTACCCTGTGCGTACAGGTCGTTCAAATCATCATCGTCGGGGTAACGGCTCTCGTAGTATGTTGACCAGATAGGCACGTCGCCATCATCGGTGTGCAGCGTTTCAAGCATATCATCGACGCTGTTCACACCCTGCTGCCAACAGAACTCTTGATACTGACGATACTCGTAACACTCAACAGGGTTAAGCACTCTGCCTACAATCACCCACTTGCCAGTGCTGCTATCGTAGGTCATGCTGCCTGTAGTGTCGCGCCATACGCCACCAGTGTACTTGTAGTACTTGCCGTCGGTGCTGCGATAGACAGTTGCCCAGTCGTAATCGCTGACATCATCTGCAGCAATCTCTGCGCCTGTTTTGTCAACCTCAACGAACTCGGCTACGGCATCGGTCTCTGTCATGGCTCCTGTGCCGTCGTTCTCAATGAAGCGCGTCTCGGGGCCACAGAACTCACTAATCATATAGAGCGTTCCGGGGATAAGCGATGCTGAACCAGCAAGCACCGTTGCCTTGTAAGTGTCAATGTTGGTGCCTCGCGGTGTAACAATCTCCTTGAAATCGCCATAGTTCACACAGCCCTTGTTGTAGCCAGGCACATCTTCGAAGCCGAAGAAATGGGGGTTGCCCTTGTCGGCATTGAAGTTAGCCTTGCTGTGGAAGTAGGCGTTTTCGGGAAGCGTAGCGGCCTCGGAACCTTTCTCCTGTCCGATGCGGTAGTCCGTGCGGAACAATGCACAGGTAACACCATCAATGGAGGTGTGCAACTCCTCGCTGCTGTCAGTGTTGAATATCTGTGCAGGGGTCATGTAGTTTCTTCCCAAAGCCAACTGCACGTCGTTCATCTGCTCCATCAGTGCACAGTTATTCGCACCGGCACTGTCCGAATAGTCCACCTTGATAGTGATGGTGCTGATAGGGGTGCTGCCGTCCTTGATGCGTATCTTCTTCTTTGCAGCGAGTTTCACTGCCTCGTCGTACTTGGCAAGAATGGTTTCGTCGCCGTTATACATCTTGCTGACCTCTTCGCGCGTATGCAGCATGACAATGCGCTTGGCTTTCTTTGCCTTGCCTTTCTTGTTCTTGATTGCGTAGGCAAGTGTAGATGTACCTTGGTTCGTGACGGGGATAGCCTCAATCATACAGTCTGCCCAAGGACGGTCGGGGAAGTACAGATACCAGTCCATAAGCACCTGTGTCTTCTTGTCCTTGATATTCTCGATATAGTCGGGATAGTATATCTCGCTATCCGTCACGGCTGCACCGTCCTTGCTCAGATTGGCATCAGAAGTGCGGGTCTCAACGCATACCATCACACCACGGTCAATCAACTTCTGCATATCGGGGCGAGGTTTCGTCACACCCTCTGCCGTAACGTCTGCCATCACTTGGTTCTGCTCATACTCGGTAAGCATAGCCTGCGTGTCGGTAAGGTTCACAATGTAGTTGTTGAATGCCTGTATGAAATCGTAGTAGGTATTCCACCTTACAATCTCATACAGATACAGGTCTGCATCCGTACCGTCGAAGTGGATGGTGTCGTTGAAAATCGGGAATGCGCTGCTGGTGTCGATAGGCACACACGCTGCCATGTCACCGTTTTGGAACACTTTACACAACATCACACCACTGTATGGAGCGCGTGCTTGCGGCTCTATCACGATGTCAAATCGGTACACCACATCGTCAAGATATGAGGTCGCGGCTGTTGTATGTACGTTGGCGAGTGCCTCATCGCTATCACCGTTTGTAGTGACGATGAACTTCTCACCAGTAAGCACGAAGCCGAGACGCTCACCAAGACACTTGATGATATGAGCGTTTCGCTTAGCGATGTTCTTCACCTTGAACGTCATTGAAAGAGCAAGTCCATTGGTAGGGATAGAGGTGCTGGCAAAAGGCTGGTCGGTACACTCAGCCTTGACGTTCTCTGCCACACGTAGCGACATACGGCCACCGCTCTGCTCGGTACCGAACGTGTCAAGCACAAAGCCGTTGGTGGAGTAGTTCGAGCCGGTAACAACAATCTCTTTCTCCGTGCCGTCGGTGGCTTGGGTCTTGATGGTCTTGTCGGTGTCGGTGTTGCTCCTACCTGCGAGGCTTATCTTATACAAGGCTCCCTCGGTCTCGGCAATATCCAGCAGCGAACCGTTGACAAGCACCTCGCGCGTCTCTGCCAAAGAGGCAACGCCACAGGTGGCATCGAAAGTAAGAGTGTCGCCCTGACTGTAACCAACGACGCGCTTCTCTATCGTGTAGTACCTGTTGCGGTACATAGAACTCTCACTAAGGGTCTCTGTCGTGTATGTGGTCTCGTTGGTCATGGTAACCTCTACGACGCATGGGTTCTTGCTACGTTGGTAGCAGGCAAGGTCTATCTTCAGCGTCTCAAAGAGTTTCACTTCGCCGTCGCTGTCGTCGCTCCATCGTGCCACAACAATAGGCTTGTCGTAGTCGGCAACTTCCTCGCGCTGCTCTATCACCATTACCGCAGTATGCAGGACATTTCCCTTTGTGCCGCTGGCTACGTCGGTACCCTGTATGCGGATGGGGTATGCACCATGTCCTAACCCTGTCGGGTCGATGCTCACATTGTGGGGATAGGTGTCGTTGACAACAACGTCCTGCAGCGTTTCCCAGTCGCCGTTCTTGTATATCTCCACAACTGTTCTGATACCTCTGTCACTGGCATTGTTCGGGAAGCGATACATCGGGATAGATGCTTTCTGTCCTCCCACCTGTAACGAGGTCTCACGTGTATAGTTGAGGGTCTGCACACTCTCGCACGTTACATCAACGGCAATAATACTGATGTTCTTTGTGGCGGTGTTGCCTCCATCGTCAGTGATAACAGCTTGCAGGGGCAATTCTCCTGCGTTCTGACACAGGCTACTCAAATCAAACTCAAAGGAGTAGTCGGTAAGTGTGGCACTCGATGCCTTTCTCGGATTGAAGAAAGCAACGGTATTCTTCGTGGTGCGGTTCACGAAGTTTACACTCATGATGCTGTTCGATGTCTCTTGACTGCCTGCCTTGGTAACAGACATGATGGCAGCTTTCACGAGGAACGAGCCACCTGCCTTGCCGTAGAAAGGATTATCCTTGAACGCTACGGCAATGGTAGTACCTGTGCCACCACCGCTGCCGGTGCCGACATTAAACTGTATCTCGTCGCCTACATCGTAGCCCTCGGCATTAACAAGTTTCAGTTTCACTACACCCTCGGTCTCGGTGTCAACGTCCAGTCCAGCAGGGATATGGGTGTATGCACCACCAGTAGAGAGTGCATCTTTACCGTCTTTCTCCGGCTCGTCGCTGGTCTCTACCTCGCTTCCACCTCCGAAGTCTTTCCACAAACCTATCTCACCGAAGCCTGTCACCTCGCCTTGGAACTGTTTTGTTTCCATCACATTCTCGGCGGTGCGGTAACTGATGATAAGTCCTTTCTTGGCATAGCTCACACCTGTCTCACGCTGATATTCTATCAGTCTCGTAACGGCTGTTGCCAGCGTGTAGAACTCACCTGCCACTGGTGCGCCTATCATATCGTCGATGATGATGTAGGTCTCGCTGCCTGCGGCAAGACTTCCAAAGTCTTTCCAATTCTCGGAGTTATACCAGTTGACTTCGTTTACGGTCTTACCAATGAACTGATAGGTTTTCCATATACCCGAACCTACCTCAAAGCTGATGATAAGTCCGCTGGTCGCTTTCTTAGCGTTCCATGCTGCATGAACGGCTGATATGCCTGTGTTCTCGGTGTCGCACAGTACATAGTAACCACTGATGGGAACTTGGTTGGTAACATTGAAGATACCGCTGGAGCTGGAGCCACCAATCTGCTTCAAGTCGGCATCGTCGGCATCGTACATATAGATGTCGCTGCCAAGGATATATTGCTTCTCGGTGTATGGAGTAGTGGTGTTAGGCTGCATCCACTTGTCTTGCGTATTCCAGGCATTGTAGTATTTACCATCGCGCTTCACGACGAACTGCCCAAGGCTCTCTGAAAAGTAAACCTCGGACGGAAGTACATTCGTAATTCCTATCTGCTGTATGGTGATTGCGCCTGTCACGATGCCACCAATCTTAATAGCGTGATGAGCCTTGTTGTCGGCTTCAAGTGCCTCGTCTGCCTCGTCTAATTCGGTGAGACGCTCGTTTATCTCATCTATTCTTTCGGCAAAAGTATAACCGTACAATTCCTGCACCCACTGCGGAATGTTATCTTCGGCATCGTAATAATGCCCTACGAAATAGAATGGGTCGTTAACAGCGTTTGTTGAATACAAGATACACTCCGTAACTCGTTCGCCAAACTCACTGCCAGTATTATCACCTCTACTGATACAGAAAGCAAGCCAAGCAGTATCACCGTCTGACAAGGTGCAAAGACGGCACTCTACGGGATTGCCGTTATATACATACGCACCAGCCTTTGGCAACTCGGAGTTTTCTTCCATGTAGTTGGAAAGTTCTACGATGTAGGCTTTCTTCTGCTCGTCTGTTGAGAGTGATTGTAAGGCAGCGGCGGCAGTTGACATTTGCTGTGCAAGTGCCGTGATGTTGGCCTCGTTCCTGTCTGCCTTGCTCTTGGCTGCATTGGCGGTATTCTGTACGTTGTTCAGTTGGTTGCCAAGTGTGGTAAGTTGCTGCGTATGGCTGTTGATATTGGTCTCGGCTGTCCGAACTCTTGCGGCAACTTCGTCGATGTCCTCTTGCAACTGCGCTACGCCCTCGGTGTACTGGCTCATATCAACGGTAACCTCAATGGTGCCACCTGTGGTTACCCAGTCACCGCCTTTGCCAACATACGCAGTGAAAGGCGTTGAGGCACCAACACCTGCCATCCAACCATCATGAGGGACGGGGTATGCCTCGCGCAACTCCTGTACGGTGAGGAATATGCCTTTATTAGCACCCTTGATGTTAGGTGCTTCAAGCCACCCATCTACTTTGAGATTGTGACCGATGGAAACACTTCCGGCTATATTTGCTTTGCCACCTATCGCGACATTACGACCTACGGAAACATCACCATCTATCTGTGTTGTCTTGATTGAACTCATATTGTAATTACGTTAAAAATGTTTGCGCCAACTCGGAGACAGAGTTTCCTTTCTCCGTCTCTCCGCAGGTCAATAATGTTAAACCTGCCGCAGTGTAGATTACGGCATTATAGCAACGCTCGCTGATGTCAACACCACCATCTTCATCTATCTTGGGATAGGGTATGTAGATGGCACGGCTGACTTTCGCGTCTGTGCTTTTGCATGAATAGAACTCCAACACCCTGCCCTCGGGACGTATGCCAATGGCACATACTGGACGCTGTGCCGTACCGCGTATTCCCTTGAAGCGGCTGTGCTGCTTCTCATATTCGGGGTCGTCGGTGCTGATGGCTTGATAGACTGCCTGTTCCCAATCGTCCATTTCAAAAACGACAAGGCGCAGGAAGTCCTTTGGCAGCAACACCCAGCCACTTTCCAACTCTCGCCAATACACGGCATCGCCAAAGTTGTGTCCTCCCTCTAACAAATAGTTGGGGGCATCACGGTGGACACGCTGTATTGCTTCAAGTATCTTGGACTTGATGATTTCGTCAAGCGCAAGGGTGTCGATGTCACCACTCTCTATGAGTGCATCGCTCTCCATGTTTTGGTCGAGGCAGATGCGAACATCCTGCATTATCTTGTCGATTTGAAATATCATGGCGAATGGGATTAGGCGGTGAACACAAATTCTACTCCACACTCCTTGCAAGCTGCTTCAAAAGCGGTCTTGGTGCGGAGGCTGGTTGCTGTATAGTTCTTCTCGGCGAAATGCTCTTTGAGGTATTCAATAGCCTCGTTCTTGTCGGCTACCTTAATCTTGCCTCCGTCTGCATCCTCACCATCACCCTGCACTGTCTCGTCCTGTGTCTCGCCAGTCGGCTGCTCTGCCTCAGCAGGGGTTTCCTCTGCTGGTGTAGTGGGTGTTACTGGTTCTTTCACAACAGGGGCAGGAGTTTCGGGAACTGGTGTCTCTGTTACAGGTGATTGTTCATCCTTTGCAGGCTTCTCAGCGGCTTTTGCTGCCATACGAGCCTTGCGTGCCTTGGTTGCGGCATCATCGGGAACTTCCATCGTTCCGAGTAGTTCGATGCGTCCACTCTTGAACTGCTTGCTGTTCTCAATCACGCTCTGAAAGAACGGATTGGAGGTTGAATACTTGGCAGGAGTTACACCGTAGGCTGTCAGTGCGCCACCAGTGAAGTGTACCGACACAGAACCCTTACCTGCCTTGATTTGCGTTGTCCAGTCCATCAGCCCGGACACGCCGTAAGTCTTACGTATCATATCTGAAATTCGTTTTATTGTTATACATTGCTAAAATGAAAAGTGGCGAATGGCGTTACAGGCCATCCGCCACAATTGGTTTACTCTAAAAGGATATGAGAAATTTTACTCACCAGCTTCTACGGTTCCGCTGTACTCCTCCCATGTCAGAGTGGTGGTACTACCGCTTGTTGTCTTAGTGACTTTCCACATCGTACCGTTCTGTGCAGTCTGATTTGCATTTAGAACGCAGTCAACGGTGAAGTAGTAAACAGTGCCGTTGGTAACGTCTGCTGCGGTCGGGGTCTCGTCGCTATCCCAGATGCTGTAAGTGGTAGCACCGCTGTTGGCGGTATCACCCTCACCGTCAATCCAAATATGGCAAGAGCCTTTCAGACAGAGGGCATCCCATACTACCATACCCTTGCGAGTTGCCTCCTCACCATCAACGCGGTCGGAGAACTCATGCTGCGAAGAATAAGAGTAGTGAACAAGGCGGTCTTCACCAATCAGTGCGCCACTGTTAGACCAACCGAGGGTGTCAAGAGTTGGCTCACGCTTGATGTCGATGTCGCCGAATACGGTGTGGATGCTTGTAACGCTCCAGCCGATGGGGTTCTGCTTCGAAATAATCTGAATTTCGGGGTGCTTGGAGAAGTCGATGCACTGAATTTCCTCCAACAGGTTCTTACCTGCAAGCAGGAGTGCAGTCTTAGGAACGTCCTCACCAGTGAAGAACAACTTGGCAAGGGCAATCAACTTCTCGATAGTCCACTTGCCTGTGTGCTGCAACTCGCGCTTGAACTGCCAGCGGATGCCCTCGGTGAAGTACACGAACTGCTGTCCGAGTTTAGGAACATTCACGGTCAACTTACCTTTCTGACCTGCCCAAAGGGTGCGGTTTCCTGCACGCTTGAAGTTCAGAATGGCTTGCTCGGCAATCATTGCCTGTGTGAAGTGGAGGTGCTTCTTCTGTGCCTCGAAGTAGTCCGACACGATTTGGTTCATGCCGCGCTTCTGCAGGTACACAATAGAGGGCTGCGGAATGATGAGGTCGGGGTCAACCTCTTTCTGCGTCTCATACAGGGCATTGCCAAGAAGTTTAATCTTGGTGCCAGCAGGGATTGCAGGAGTGCTGCACTGTGCCGAAGCACTTGCTTTCGGACCATTGACAGCGCGGCAAACAGGATTGCCAGTCGCAGTGTCACGACCTGTAACAAAGAGCATGAGGTCTTTGCCTGGTGTTGCAGTGCTGCCGTCTGCTTCGTAACCATTCACGCCACACACAAGCAGGGTGTGATAGTCGCGAGGAATTTGCTGGTCGTTGCTCTCCAAGGGGAGAATGAATGAGTTTCCGTTTCCTGCGGTAACGGCTGCGTTCACAGTCAGCGTTGCACGCTGTTCGTCAATCATGTAGTGCTCGACTTCGGGCGATGCGACCTTTACTTTCTTCGCTTTCAACATGAGCGACATCAGGGCGGTGTCCTCACTTTGGAAACGGAACAACTGTTCGTCGATGTCTGTCTCAACGAGGTTTCCGGGTGCGATGCCACCGCTTGCGTCTGCAAGGCCGCTCACGGTGGAACTCTGACCGGGTACTTGCGTCTGCAAGCCGGCACTTCCGGGTGTGGTGGGGATTGCTCCTCCAGCACTTACGTTTACATTTTCTGCCATTGCTTAAAAATTTTTAGAGGGTTGAAAAAATATAATAACTTAGAAACTTACTTAGTATCTCGCTCTACGAACTTGCCGCGTCCGATACCTCCAGTTGCTGCGGACACATTGCTGACTGTTGTTGCTTGACCTGCCAACTGCGTCTTCAAACCTGCACTACCTTTCGTCGGTTGTATCGGTGTGGCATCTACCACCTGTACGTTCTCCTTTATCATCGGGCTTCGTCTGCAAGGTCAAACATACTTTGCTGCGTGTTCTTGCGAGTAGGAGCGTTGTTGCTTCCTGCAAGGTTAGGAGTGCCGTCACCTGTAGTAGGCTTGCGCAACTTCTCGTCAATCTTGGCGTTTCTACCTGCCACCGTTCCCTCGGTGCGTGCGTTCTGTACGTCTGCATCGTGGTTCACGGCTTTCAGTGCCATGTCGATGTCTTCCTCCGTGAACGTGCCACGGATAGCAGCATCGGCAACATGATGAAGATAGTCCCAAGCAGCATCAATCATATCGTCGCTTATGCCACGCTCTTGCTTCATTCGCTCCAGCATCGGGAGGGTGACTTCTTTCATGTTCTTTTCATACTCCTCCTCCAGCGACTTCTCTTTAGCAAGACGCTCAACATACTTCTTGTTGGCTTCTGCATACGCTTCCTGCTTGCTGGGGTCGTTCAAGAGGTCGGTAATGCCGTCGATGCCAAGACGCTCTATCACGGCAAGCCAAGGGTCGTTACCCTTTGCCATGTCTGCGATGAACTGTGCAGCACGGTTGTCTTTCGACAGGAGGTCAGTCAGACGGCTCTCACGCTCTTTGTACTGACCAAGTTCGTTGTCGTACTGGTCGTAATCATCGTTGATTTGACCGAACAATGCATCATCGTCCGCATAGTCGCGGTCGGGATATTTCTTTTTTAGTCGCTCGCCGAAGAGGTCTCTTTTACTCTTGGCAGGTGCGGTCGGGGTCTGATTTTCAGCCATGATGTTATTTTTTATATGGTTTTACCTATTTTTCTTCGGCAAATTTACAAACATAGTCTCGCTGTTTTTTGTTATCTTTTGTGTCAGTATCTCGGAATTTTTTTTGTACCTTTGTACCGCTATATCAGTGTTTTATAAACTAAAACTGTACGCTAATGGGTTAAGATGAAGTATCATGGTTGTATCCTTGAGTTCACAGATGAACGAAATGACGAACTGATGAGAGCGTTCCGTGAAGCAATCAACAAACGGACGTTCATAGACATCACGGAAATATCGGAAGAAGTGGTGAACATGCCTTGCTCTCGCTTTTGGGTTTCTGAGGAGAGGGCTATGGTGGTGGTCGCTGCGCTTATTAAGGGAAAGCCTGTACTCGATGCTATGCGACCGACCAAACGAGAAATGTTCCAAGAGATATACAACCGCGTGCTGGCTATGCAAAAACAATTTCCAAAAGCATCAATGTTTGAACTGGTGCTGAAAGCCGTCAACTCACCGGCACCAAAGTTCTACATGACACCTCGCAGTGCTATGGAAACAATTTACAAGATAAAGAAAAGGTTCTATGAAAAACAGGAACGACGTTATAGCAGTGCTAACCTATTGTCGCAGCCGACACAGGAACTTGAACAAGACCAGCATTGATATTGTTGATTTTCTTTACTATACGAGGTAACTCCATTTCATGATAACATACTTGCATACCTATTGCGCGTGTCATTAGGCGGTCGTCGTGATAACCCTCCATAGCCTCAAACACATTGTTTTCAGTCTCAACGTATGTAAGATATTCGTCAAGGCACGCTTCTTCTCTCTCGATATACAAGCGTTCCCTTATCACAACTTTCAAATTATAAATCACTACTTTCTTCGTCAATGGGTTGGTGTGGTAGCCGTACTTCTTGGGCAGTCCTTGCCTAATGTCTTCTGCGCTCTGCTTGCGTGCATAGAGTTGTCTGCCGTAAACCTCATGTATGAGCGTCAAAATGTATTCTGCTTCGCCCTTGGTGTTGTTGGTTTCAAGTGTATTGCTTTCTATCACCAGTAGGGCATTGTTATAGTAGGCGGCTACCTGCGTGGCTTTCCATGCCAGTTTATCCATGTCGATGTGTCCGTGCCATTCTGCTGAGACAACAGGAGGCTCGCCGTCCATCATAAACAGGCGGTCTATAACAAGTATGTCTGCAAAGTCGGCATTCTTGGTGTGTCCTTTGCATACATCAACTACTACTAAATATCTGTCTGTCACTTCTTCGATGTCGCTTCTCTCAACATCATGCCACATGAACAGCCGTCCGTCTGCCTCTTTCTTGAAACGAAGTCCCTCAATGGCTTTCTCTCCCTCATCGGCACTTCCGTATATTTCACCTATCCAGCGAGGGGCGCGACAAGCAGGTCTGAACTGCTCCACGTCCTCACTGCTGAAAACCTTGCGTCCCGAATAGGTAAATGCCTCGATGTCGTCAGATGGGTACTCCGATGCCATGTCGCCATGATTGGTGTACTTGCTACGCTCGGACACATACCAGTGGATGGCTTCAAGCGTTGCACCTTTCTCCCACAACCTCCATAGGTATGTACCTGGTTCTTCACGGTCTGACTTGATTTCTTCATTCCGTCTGTTGGCAAACAGTTTCTTGGCAAACTCGTACTTTTCTGCTTCATTCTCAAATGGCAGTTCATACTGTTCAATCTCAAACCATGCAACAAACATCGCCTCAAATTGCGATAGTCCTTTCTTCGCTGCCAAGTATTCTTTGTGGAAGAAGTTGCCAACGCCGTTTGGTGTTGACTCATACACAATCATAGTGTATGGACGTAGCAGAATACCCGAACAAGCACTTCGCACAATGTCCTCCGGCTTCTTTCCGTCTGTCTCTTTCCACAAAGCAACCTCCGAAAGATGAACAAGGTTATAGTCACCACCACGGCAGGAGTTCGGGCGTTCGGCAGTACCGATTTTGATTTTGCAGTTTCGTTGTGGTACTCTAAATATGTTGCCCGACTTGCCGACACCAACCATCTTCGGCTCGTTTGGCGCATAAGCATCACCAAGTTCATGCAGCATTTCAACCGGGTACGACTTAATCATACGGTCGAACATATCCTTGATTTCGTCGGAACCAGTACCTTGATGGGCAATGATGAGAGAGTTGAGACCAACTTCATGAACAAGTTGGAGCCATGCCATGTATATCTGAATAGCGGTTGAGCCTCCCCACTGTCTTGCTTTCAGCAGTATCAGTCGGATGGGCTTTCCTGCCTTGCGCATTTTCTCCAGCCGCTTTATCAACTTGCGCTGCGGTCTGTTCAATCTGAAAAGAACGTCTGTTCCTCCACCCTTGCGCTTGATGTAGGCAAACATTGCTGCCCAAAATGGGTAGTCATGCTTTTGCCTTATCCTTATGAACTCCTCTACAACCTTGTCGCGTGCCTCATCGGTGACAGGCAACATCAGAGCATCGCGAATGAAAGCATCAACACTACCAGCCTTTGACAATGACTTGACAAATGGCTCATCCATCATTTCCACTGGCAGGTACTGCGTGGGGATAGGATAGTCAGAAATGGTAAAGGCAACACGCTGTCCGATGCTGCCCTCACCAGTTATAGGATTGAACGGCGCAAACACTATTGCGCGTCTGCGCTCATTCTCCTGTAGTATCTTACTGATAGTAATGTCGATAGTTTCTTTCACAAAACAGAATTATTATGCTGCCATACCCATAGTCCTTTGTAACAACTTCATTGTTTCGGGGTTCACGCCTTGCTGTATCTGCTGCATAAGTTCGGGCGACAAGCCTTCCGGCACCTGTCCCTGCTCCAACTGCTCCTTTTGGCTCTTGATGTTCTGAAGCAATGCGTCGGCAAATGGGAAGTTACCTGCTTGCAGCATCTGTTCAAGGCTGATAGCCTGTTTCTCAAACAACTGCATGAGGAAATCATTTGCCATTGCTCGATATGCAGGTGTTGCTTGGCTCGGTACTACGCTGATGTCCATTTCTACATCGCGTATCTTCATCGGGTCGTAAACCACTTGCATACCTGCACGACCAGCAATGTTGAATGTCCGCTTTTGGTCGTAATACTGCTGAATGTTCTTCACGTCCTTATATGCAGCGTCACGCACAAACTCTTGGAAACTGTCAAGCAAGTCAAGCAATGAAGTGGTGGCGTTCTGTGTCTGCTGGTTGTAGAGTGCTGCACTCATGCCAGCGTAACCGGGCTTACCTTGCAATGCACCGTTGACACCGCTGATGTCCTCAAAGAATTTCAGCATCAAGTTCAGCATTTCATGGATGCCGATGTTCGTAGAGTTGTTAGATACCTGTGTCGGTACTGCACCTGTCTTGCTTGGAGTATAGACAACAACACCGTTGAACCTTGCCCATGTGTCTGCAAATTCTTCGGGCGATATGCCTTTAGGTATGCACTCGTCAGGAATAAGCAACACTCCCTTTGCGCTGGCTCTGATAACCCAGTCGTTAAGTGTGATAAGGCGGTTGGTGTAACGCTGCTGGTCTATCACGTCAGAGACGAATGAATGTATCTCACCGTCGATGAATGGGTATGCCTTGAACACGTAAGGATGGCTCTTGTGTTCGTAAGGCGTTTCACCCTCTGCCAAGATGTCACCAAGCGGACTGAGGAAGTAGTAGTACCAGTAACTATCCATGAACCACTCGGCTTTGATGAACGGTATTTCATTGTATGGAATACCATTGCGCTGTGCCTGTTCCATGCGCTTCATGTTCTCGGCTTGTACCATCGTGCTGTAATCCTCAACGTCAATCTTGAAGATTTCGCCATTGTTGTAGTCATGGCAGCGGTATCTCGGTTTGCTCTCCTTGCGCCACACCTCAATGACACGGCATCGGCTTTCGTCTCGCGGTGTGAGGAAGTCGGTGTTTATCCAGTCACGGCTATAGCCAAACTCCTCCCATGCGTGTATGCTCGCGCCTTTGTCTCGCGCCTGTCGGTAGATTTCTGCCAAACGTGCATAATCGTCGGGGGACTTGGCAAACTGCTCGCATACCTGCCCGAAACTGACATCGTGTATCTCACCAACAAAAGAACAGTCCCATGCACGGAAGTCACGCATGTTGTTGTCGATGAAGAAATTGTTGGGCTGCACATAGTCAGTCCAGCACTCCATCTTGTCATTGCGCCAGCCGTACCACTTACGATGTGCCACCATGCCGCTTATCAGATACTCCTCCATACTTCGGGCATAGAGTTCCGTCATGCGGTTCAACTGCATGTTGTATTGCAGCACGGTACTCATCGTTTCTGCCTGTTGCTGCTCGTCGCGGTCGCGAGCCGTGCAAGTAGGTTCGGTGGCTTGGCTGCGGTACACACCTATGACGTTGCGCACAAGCCTACGGATGAGGTTTGTCTTCAGCGGTATGTTGCCCTGCGAGAGGATATACTGCTCCTCAGTCATCTTCTTGCCGTCCACACATACCACGTCGCCCCACTGGTCGCCGTAGTTGTAACGCTTGTTACGCTCCCTGTCCTTGCGGAAGCGGTACATTGCATTGTAGTAGTTCTGCGCCTCGATAAGTATCTCCTGCGCACGCGCACGGTCACCATGACACTGCAACCGGCTACGCTTTACGCTGTCGGCTTCATCGTTCTCATTTGGAACGAGTACCTTGCTAAGCCTATGTAGTACGATTTCCATATCTGTTACTTTTGTTATGTGTCGGCAAAGTTAAACCCTGCCGACACTTTTTCTCTGTTATCTATTGGGTTGCTGCATTGGGATATACTTCTGTGTGAAGCCCTGCATCACTGTACCAAGACTATTCATTGCGTCGGCGCGTGTAGAAGCATCGGGGGCTTCAAGCACTTTCACCATAGCCGATTTATAGTCAAGGACTGCCTGTCTGCACAATGCAGCTTCATCGGGTGTCTTGGCTCCGAGATAGAACTTCACTATCTTGTTGAAGTTACCATCCATCTGCTTGAACATCTGATAAGTTGCAAAGGCGTTGGGGTCGCTCTGTGCATCAGCCATCAGTTGTGCTGCCTCCACGTAATCGGTCTTCGCCGTTTTCTTGGCTTCCTTTACCTTGGCATCGACACCCTTATACACTTCCTCGTATTGCAGGTAGGCTTCATTAACATGTTTGTCGCCCATTTGCTCGGTGCGCTCCTTGATGGTCTTGTTTGCCTTGTCGGTAAACTTCTTGATACGCTCCTCGTCACCCCATGACCAAGGAGAGAAGAAACGTCCACGCTTCACCTTGAACTGGGCATAACGCTCTGCAAGTTGTGCAGGGGTGTACTTGCTCACTTCGTCACCGCTCAAACCTACCTCGTCGAAATACATCTTGTCGATTTGGCTTTGCGGAACTTGAAGAATACGAGAAATACAGATAGTTGCCTCATGTGCCAGTGTTGGGTCGTCACCACAAGCGTCCATGATAGACAGGGCTACGTCGGTAATGCTCTGTGGGTTCACACCGAGACCTGCTTGAACAATGAGGTTAATCATGTCATTCAGTGCCTCTGTGTGCTGACCATTGCCCAACTTTTGGAACGCTGCCATGATGTCACTCGTCAATGGCATGTCCTTACTCAGATAGGCAGGGTTGCCCTCACCAGTAAGCATCATCTGTCCTGCCTGGCTCATAAGGTCGCCACCTGTCAGACCCTCGACACTGCCAAACGCGGTGTGCGCCCATACATCATCCCACATCTTCTGCTTCTCGTCTTCATCGTCGCCGAACAGCATGTATGGCAGGTATGCAAACATATTCCATGCCCATTGCATGATGTACCCGAATGTGGCAACGCGCAGGGTGTCTTTCAGCAACTGCCGTATGAACTTGCGCTTGGCGTTCTGCTCTGCCTGCGCCTCGTCGATGCCGTCACGCACATACTGCTTCTTCATAAACTCGATGCTTCTTGCACGTCCTCCCGGTGTGAGGTTGTGTTTGAAGTTGCGGAATGCGTCGTGTAACTGTCGCTGATAAGACATAGAGGCATTGCGGAACACCGTGAACAACACGGACAACCAAGACCTATCAACCTGCATCGTCGAGGTAAATGCGCCCTCACTTGACTGCTGGGTCTGATTGTAAAGCACCTCTGCATCCTGCACGGCTTTCTTCTCTGCGTCGGCTTCACTGTAACCATCACGCAGGTATTGGGCAAGGCGTGTCTGATACATCGAATGTGCGCCGATGCTGACAGTGAGAGCATCCACAAAGGCATTAGGCGACATACCCCAACGTGCTGCCCTTTGAACAAGATTGGCTCTCCAGTCGCGCCAGTCCATGCCACTTTTTGCCAGTCGTGGGTCGCCACTTACGCGACTACGCCAACGCTCGCTGAAGATTGGCAGGTGTTCCATACTCCACTTCCATGCCTTTGCTGGATTGAGTATATTAGCAGCAAGGTAATCGGCACGGACTTCGGGAATGTATGCTGGCATAGATGCTAACTGCTTTAAGGCTGTGAACATTCTGAACGACACCTTTGCTGCTGTTACACCTTGGGCAAACTCCAAAGCACCTTTATCCAACTTGGTACGCGGCGGTCTGTAGGTTCCTGCCGCCATTTGGCAAACATCGTTGAACTTCTTCCACAACTCTTCACCATTTCCGTAGATGGTAGTCATGTTCTGCACTTGGTTACGGAAACGCTTGTAGGTGCGCAGCGTGTTGATGTCGCGGTTAAACTCTGCAAAGGCGTTCCAGTGTTCCATCTGTGCCACATGGTCAAGTATCACGCTCAATGCGTCTGCACCTGTAATGTCAAGGGCAAGGGCATTGCGTCTGCGTTTGATAATGCTACCAGTAGCGGTGCTGATGCCGTCACTCTTGTCGGGATTGTCAAGGTCTTCGGGCTTGTCGGCACGGGCATTGGCAAGTATCTTCAATGGGAAGTAATGCTCAATAGCGGCCATGGAAGCACCAAACATTCGCTTGTGCGTCTCGTTGTACTCGTTGCGCGTCTGCACAAGGAACTCGTCTTGCAGCCAGTCGGCAAGTTCTATCAATCGTGGGTCAAGCACTTCTTCGATGTCTGCCACATTCTCCTCGGTGATACCCATCTTGCGCAACTTCATACGTCCGTCAAGCATCTTGTTCACCATGTAGATATACATGAGGTTGCCCTGCGTCAGTTCACGCTCCTGCATTTCACCACCGTTCCAAAATGAAACTGTGCCTTTTGGCAGTTTGCCGACACGACGGATAAGGTCGCCCCACGTCTTCACCTTGCCACCGAACAACTCTGCGGCTTTGGCATCAAGGATGGCGTATTTGTCGCGCACACCGTTGATTTCTTGCTGACGTGCATCAATCCAGCCTCTCATGAAGCGGTTATACAGGTAGCCCTCGCCGTTGGCACTCTTGCCTCCGAACATTCTCAACATCTGGTCAAAGGTGGCGAGAGGAGCAAACAAGGTGTTACCAAAAATGTTATTCAGTGCTTTCAGTGTTCCATGTGTTCTACGCAGATGTTCGTCGCTCGGTCTGCCCTCCATGTCGCTGTTGGCATTGTGCTGTATCTCGCGGATGCGCTGTTTCTCGGCTTCCTTGAAGTCCTTGGCGTTGGCAATGCTCTCGCGGAGGCTGTCAGACAACCTGCCTACAAGGTCGAAGTAACTCTGCGCTCTCTCAATCTTGTTCTGACGGATTGCCTCTTGCAGACTGGCAATGTACTGGCGGTAACTGTCGGTGGCACGGTCGCGCTCGCTGGCATCGTCGTGTGCCTGTTTGATTTCCTCACGCAGTTTGCGCTCATCCACCTTGCTGTCCTTGATGTTCTCGGCATACTCCAGTGCAAGTTGCAGCCCTGTGTACTCCAATGCTGCTTCATCGGCTACTGCCACATCGCTGCTGCCCATACGCTGCTGTGCCTCGCTGATGGCTTCCTCGATGTCGGTCTTCTCCCATCCGCGTGTCTTCTTAAACACTTTCATGGTGTGCGCTCCGGCTGGGTCGAGTTGACCTTGCACCTCAACACCTCTTGCATCTACCTTGCTGCCTCTGATGGCTTCAAGTTCGTGCAGGGTGTCCTCGGCGTGCTTCAACTGATTGTCCACCATGATGTCCATCACCTTTTGCACATCACCCTCGATGTCATTGTGTCCTACGCTGTTCTTTACGGCTGCAAGCAAGCGTTTCACTTCCTGCTGAGTCAGTCCGTTCAGATAGCCGTTATTCATCAGCACACGCGCAAGGTCGGCGACACGTTTCACGGTGGTCATGTCAAAGTTACGCTGGAGGCTCATTACCTTGCGCAAGTCGGAGAGGTTGCCACCGATGGCACGCATGGCATCATTGCGCAACGTCTTGTTGTCACGATGATTGTTAGCCAGTCGGGTTGCTGCTGCCGTGATACGCTCCTGCAAACCTAAACTTTGGTCGTTCCAAATGTCTTCCGTCTCGTCCGGGTCACGGTACAAATCTGTACTTTCGTCGGCAATTTTGCTCTGTTCAAGCAAATTTTTCCCTGTATCGTACGATTTTTCAACATTTTTGATTACCTTTGCAACTGCTACAGGTACTAAAGCATTGACTTTAGACGTGTGGCTACCATTCGGAGTGTTCGGCGTTTCTTCGTCGAGCACTTCGATTTTTTGTACCTCATAAGCGTGTACTGCATTGCCCTCATTAAAGCGTCTATCTTCACGCATCAATGTCATGACACGATAAGGTACGCCATCAACAACCACTGCACCGTAGAAGCGGTGCATCAATGCTTTGTCGTTGATGATGCTTGTGTTACGTTCACCTTTCTCATTCTTTAAGTAGTCCGGGTGTTCCTCTACCTCAATACTCTGTCCGATGATTTCGTCAAGATGTTCTGCCATTGCGATGTGTACACCCTTATTGACGCTCTTAGCTTGCTGCTTCGGGTTAAGGCTTTCTTCTACTGCACTTCCCGAAATTGAGTAATCAAACGTTGCACCGAAATTGTCATAGCGTAAAGTTCTCGCTTTTCCATTGGGCGCAAATTTCGCCTTGGCAGCTTCGATGGCTTGCCGTGTTGCCTCTGCAATGTTTCCAGTATAATGATGCCTCGGCACATCCACCACTTTCACCTGTGCATCATTAAGACCAGGCATAACTGTTCCCTTATTCTCTACGGCTCGTTTCTGACGCGCCTTGAAAGTTTCGGGAGCATCGCCCATGTTGTAACGTGCCTCGTCTGTCAGCCCAAGTTCCTCGCGCTTCACGATGTCACGCGCAAGGTCTATTGGGTGTTCCTTGCCACGCTCCAAATGCTCCTTGCTGCGCCACAAGATGTAACGCAGTTCGTTGTCGCCAAGTTCAAACCACTTCGGCAACTTCAATGAGCCAAGGAACTTGTCAAGCAATCTGCGGACGGTGGCTTTGATTTTCTGCCATAAGGTACGCTCGCCCTCGCTGAACTCCTCAAACGGCTTCTCGGCCAGCCTGCCAAACAACTCGTCAACAGCGGTGCGTCTGTGCTGCTCGTAACTCTTGGCACGCTTTCCGTTCTTGGTCGTATCGTCGATAAAGGCACGACCTGCAGCAGCATCAACGCCTTTCTTCAAGTCGTCGCGCAAATGCTGATAGGTCTCGTCAAGGAACTCGTCATAGTTTTCTTCACCGACAAGTTCACGCAAACCCTTATGGGCAATAGTCTCATGCCCGACACTGGCTTTCACATCGTCAATGTTTTTGTTGTTGTCAAGAACGATGTTCACCTGTCCTGTGGCTGTGTCATACCAGCCTTTGGACTTGCGCCTACGCTCTTGCACCGCTGCATTGGGGTGTGTGATTTCGTTCACGTCCTCAATGATATTGATGTTCGTGTGCAGTTTTTCACCCATCTGCAGAATGGCACTACGCATCATGTCGCGGTCTTCCTGCATGGTACGCTTCACATTGGCGTTAAGTGCTTCCACCTGTTCGTCAGTGATGGCACCAGCCTGTCGCTGTTGAGGCTCACGACCTGCGGCTTCTACCATTGCATCAACCTCACTCGGTTTAAGAATGCGGTTTACTTTCATGGCACCAGTGATAACCCAAGGGTCTGTGTTCGGGTCGGGATTGGTGCGATACCTGTATGAGCCGTTTTCGGGCAGTCGTGGGAGACCTGCAAGCGAGTGTTGGAACTTTCCGCTTGCGTTCATGCCGTAACTCATGGCTTCCTCTTGGTAGTCCACATCGTTCGCATACTCCACCTCTGCCCACACAAAGTTTGCAGGGAACAACTCGCGCTGTCCTGTTTCGGGGTTCATGCGGTTGAACTGGAGTGCATAAGGTATCTCGCCCAAGTGCCAACCGGGACGGTATGCCAACTTGCCGCTACCTCCCTGTGTTCCCTTGCCACCTGCCTTAACCTGCTGGCGACCTGTCTTTGTAACACCTGCAACTGGGGCTGCATCTGCATCAAGCCATACACCTACAGGGGTAGCCTCACCGTTCGGGTTTGCTACCATAGGAGGATAAAGTTTGCCGTCTTTCAACACAAACACCTTATAGCCGATACCTGTCTTTGTAGGTGGCTCGTCCTCGCGGATGCGGTACTTTGCGGTGTCCTCTGTTATATCGTCGCTGTCTTCGTCGGAAAGTTGTACGCCCTTTGCTGCTTCAACAGAAGCATCCATTTCTGCATACTTGGCTTCTTTCTCTGCCATTTCCGCTTTCATCAGTTCCTCATACTCGGCAAGTTTCTCTTTGGCTTGCTTCAACTCGTCGGCATACTCAAACGGTTTGCCGTCACGCGCCTCTACTTGCTGCAACTCACCTTTGTATCTTTCTGCGGCTCTATCGGCATACTCTGCCTTTTCGCGGAAATCATCACCGCTCAACACGTTTTCAAGAATGTCCTCCAGCGCAGACTTCAAACGCTGACCATCTACTGGCACGTCTTCAAGTCCGAGTTGCGGGCAGGAATATGTCATTTGAGTTTTAGAGAAGAATGACAATGAGAGTTGTCCTTTCTCCTGCTTCTGCTCTTTGGTGATAACACGATGGATATGGAAGTCAAAGCCTCCGACGCTAACAGTGAGGTCGCTCTTGGCTTCGGCTTGATAACCCGATGCTGTGCGTACCTGCTCCTGCTGCTCGCGCTGCTTACTGTTGTAGTCCTTGATATAGTCGCCCATTGCGTCGAGTGATGGGAATTTCATCTTGCCGATGGTGATACCATCATTCTTTGCAGCCTCAACTTTGGCAAGGGCTTCCTTGTTGCGCTTTGCTCGTTCCTCACTATCCTTAATGAGTGCTTTCAGACGTGGCTTCTGATTGTGAACGTATGTTTGGTCGGCTTCCCACTGTTTCTTGCGTGCCTCCAACTTCTTCACTTCTTTCTCCACTTGGTTCTTCAGCAGAGCGTACTGGCTACCCGACAACTGAGACGTGATGTCTCCGAACAGGTCTTGTTCCTCCTCCAGCACACGGTTCTCCATCGAGTTGCTCATCATCTTCTTGCCCTCCATGATGCTGTCGGCTATCGCTCCTTTGGTCTTCAAACGCTGGTAGGCAGTAACGTCGAGGCTGTCTTCAACACCGAAACGGAGTACACGGACAGGTATTCCCCATTCGTTATGCAGGTTGCCTTGGCGCAATATGCGACCGTTACGCTGCGTGTAGTCCATTGGACGGTTTGGTGCATCAACATGGATGAGGGTGTGCAGACGCTCTTGAATGTTCACACCAGTACCAAGGGTAAAGGTGCTGCCCATGATAACACGGACTTCACCACGGTTCACCTTGTCGAAGATTTCAAGTTTCTTCTTGATGCTCATGCCGGACTTCATCACAACAACTTGGGCTTCGGGTACACCTGCATCAATGAGTTTCTTGCGAATGTCCTCATAAAGGTTAAAGCCTGTCGCTTTGTTCTGATAGTTGTCCGCAAAGATGGCAACAGTGCCGTTATATTCCTTGGTGTATTCAAGACTGCGAAGTGTCTGACGCACGGCTTCATTGGTCTTGCTGTTCGGCTCGTCTGCTGCATCTTCAAGTACAAGACGTGCATCAACGGCAGCGGCTTTGGCAATACCATACATGACAAGAGGAATGTGACTGTTCTCTTTCTTCTCCTTGCCACTCATCTTCTCGTAATCGTCGAGTTGGTCTTTCACGAACTTCATCACACCACGCAGGGCTTTTGTCTGTGGCAGATAGATGTCCTGTGCCTTTTCACCGTCCATCTTTGGTATCTTGTCGCTCACGCCTCCTGCCTCACGGGTCAGCACGGTGTCGGCGACACCTGCCCATATACGCACAAGTTCGGGGAGGTTTACATAACCTGCAAAGCGGTTATTCTCCTTATACTTGCCGTTGGTGGAAAATTCCAGCATCTGCTGGATATTGCCGAAGTTGCGCACAAAGTCGTCGAAATAATAGATGCCGTACTCGCGCATGGTGTCGGCTGGCATGAGATAGCGCATGAACGTCCATATCTCGGCTGCGGTGTTGCTGATAGGCGTACCAGTGGCAAACACCACATTCTTGCCGTTCTTGTTCTCCAGCACGGCTTGCGTCTTCAGATATACACCTTGCGACTTCTTGCTATATGATGGGTCAACACCTTTCACACCGCGCTGCATAGCAGTGGCAAAGCCGAGGTGCTTATATTCGTGTGCCTCGTCAATGAGCAAGGCATCAATACCCATATCATCGAAGTTGGCAACATCGTCAGTCTCGCGGTCGAGCATTTCCTGTGCCTTGACCATCGCGTTCTGCCTTGTCTTGGCTTCGCGCTTCTCGTCCTTTTCGGTCTTGCCACCTGCCTTACGCTCCTGCAATGCCAGTTTGAGGTCGTTCAGTTCGTCGTTGAGTTGGTCTAACTCGCGCTGGGCTTGGCGCAATACTGGATCGCGGTCGTCATTGGCGGCTTCGCGCATTTTCTCCAGTACCATCATCTTCTCTTCCACCTTGTCCTCGATAAAGCGGATTTGACGCTCCTCGCTGTCGGGGATGCGCTCAAACACAGACTGAGGCACAACAATCATGTCCCAATCGTTGTAACGTATCTTGGCATAGAAGTTACGTCTTCCCTCGGCGTTGCGGTCTGCATCTTCAAGGGTCAGTATCTTGGCATTTGGGTAGAGTGCCTTTGCACTGGCGACAAACTGTCCTACGGTAGCGTTCTGCACAACAATCATTGGCTTGCGTGCTGTACCAAGACGGCGCATTTCCATTGCTGTGCTGATGAGGGTGTATGTCTTACCTGTACCGACCTCATGAGCGAGCAACAACGGCTGCATGGTACCACGCACAATAGCCTTGGCTTGGTGCTCACGCATCTTGAACTCGTGGTTTGCACCGCCAAAGTATTCTGGCACGAAGTCCATGCTTACATCTACAGGAACATAGTTGTTGAACTGCTCGTTGTAGGCTTTCTCGATGCGTGCCGACATTTCTGCGTCACTCTGCAACTTCTGACGTGCCCACTCCTTGAAGTCCGCACGGATCTCGTCAATCTTTGCTGCACATGCCTGCGTAGCTTCCTTGTCCGTAATGGTCTCGGTGGTCTTGCTGCTGCCATAGCCAACTCTGTGAGTCTCGCTGACGGTAATTGTCTTGTTCTGCAATGCTGCTTCAATAAGCTCACTACCAAGAATGAGCTTCTTAACAACCTCGCCACGAACACCCATAGCCTTGTTCTTTTCATGCTGGACGTAATAAGGAACCTTCATGTACCATGTACCGCCTACGTTGGTAAGCTGTGCATCTACATCGGTGCGCTCCTTGATGAAGTCCTCATAAAGCTTTGGCTCTACCCATGAGCTACCAAGGGTGAAGTCAATGAGGTGGGCAGGAATATCCATAGGAATAACCTTGCGCAGTGCCTCGATGTTGGCTGCATACTTGCCGCCCTCGTTGGCTTCCTCGGCTTGTCTCAGCTTCTCACGGACGTTGCCGCTGAGGTATTCGTATGACACTTCCATCTGCAAGGTGTTAGGGTTCTCAAAGCCTAAACCGCTGCTGACAATCTCCTGCTTCACATCATCAACGCTCTTGCCTACCTTCTCGGCAATATAAGGAACGTCAATACGTCCGTACTGATAGATGCTGGCAATGATACCGTCCTTCACGTTCTTTGGCTCTGGAGCCTTGTCTTTCTCAACGACACGCTGCTTGAAGATGTCGGTCTTCTCGAACTTGTCAACCTTGTTGCCCTTCTTGTCGCCTTCCTCGCTGTGCTTCTCCAGTGCAAGTATGTTAGGGAAGTCAACGTCATTCTTCAAGAAGGAAATGCTGGTGTTCTTATGCAGGTGTCCGTAGGTCTTCACAAAGCCGTCGTATGCCTTGTTCAATTTGTCGAGCAATGGCTTCAAGCCTTCGTCACCTTCATTCTCGGTCTGATAGGCTAGAACGTCAGCAAGTGCGCTCTTGATTGCTTGGTATGACTGGAAACACTCTGCCTTGGTGTGACCCTTTACCTTGTTGGCATTGACAGAGAGAGGTACTGCCTTGCCATACTGAGCAACGCAAAGCTTGCCGTCCTTATCAAGGATGAGGCTGCCTTCCTTCACATCTGCACCCAATGACTCATAAACAGTGTCCTGCTGCTTCTCTGTGCCACTGCCACCGTTCCCAGCGGTTTTCCGCTTGGCTTCATCCTTCATGCCATCGAAGCCTTTGAGCCATTCTGCAAGCATGGTTTCCTGATCCTTACCATTTACAGGGTACAGTGACTTGCTCGAAGGACGGTAGTTGTCGCCCTTCTCGTAGCCAAAGAACATCTCACCTGCCATGCACTCGGGATGTTCCATGAAGTATTTGTTGTAGTCCATGGAAACGGTGCGCTCCTTGCCACGCTGCTTTTCATCTACAAAAGTACCTGTGCGCTCTGCCGTAACAGTGCTCACGTCGATAGCATGAGCGGACTTCTGTCCGTTCACTCTCTTGCGTACTACAATGATGTCGGAGGTTACCTTTGCACCGCCAAAGGTCTTGTTATGGAGACGGAAAGCACCTACCACATCTGCACCACCTTCACCGACGAGCCAGTTGCGAAGCTTCTGACTGTTGTCAAGTGTGCCGTTTGATGTGATGAAAATGCCGATACCTCCCTCACGAAGCTTTCTTACATTCTTCGCGATGCAGAAGTCATGAATATCTCTGAATTTCTTTGATAGGTCTAAGTCGCCCGACTCGTCACGCACATTAAGACCTGTAACAAAAGGAACATTGGTAATAGCGAGATCTACACTGCCGTTGGCAATCTTTGTCTGCTCAAAGCCCTGTATATCCACCTTTGCGTCTGGATAGAGCAACGACAAGATGTTACCTGTTGTCTCGTCTATCTCGACAGCGTGAATATCACTGCGCTTGCTCATGTCGGTTGGCATGGCTCCTATGATGTTGCCGATACCTGCCGAACCTTCAAGCACCGTGCCGCCCTTGAAGCCCATAGCTCTTGCAACGTCCCACATTGTATCAATGACCACAGCAGGAGTGTAGAAAGCACTATCTCTACTGTCTTCTGCCAAACGGAACGCATCATCACCAAGCAGCTCTTTCAGTCGCTTGGTAATAGGGTTGGTTGAATAAGGTCCATTAGGATGTTCGTTGAAGGCTTTGCCAAGTCCACCCCAACCGCTATACTGACGGAGCACCTTCATCTGTGCTGGTGTGGCTTGTTTGCCTTCCAGCATGAGCTGCTGCATCAGTTCTATTGCCTTGATGTTTGCCTCTATACGAGCATCAACGCCCTTTGGAGCGTAATCCTTGCCACGTTCCGCATGGTTGTTGTTGGTGTTCTTTGCCACAGTTCCCGAAGTTTTTACTTCGTTCTCTGTAGCCACCGTGCCAGTAGCGTCAGCTGCTGGCTCTACATGTTGCTGGCTCTGATGTATTCCAGATACGCCCAGGCTTCGCTCTCCGTCAGACAAAGTATTGCTTGAACTACGTCCACCCATTCCTTGTCCGTCAGGTCCTTCAGCTTCATGCCCTGTGCTTCTTCCCACCTGCGCATCCTGCTGAGGTTGGTATCCTCCTCGCCCTTCTTCAGAGGTGCGAGATTGTACGTAAGTTGTCTCATTATTATTACTGTTTGATGTTTCACTTGTCTGCTCGTTCAAGTCTGAGAACAGGTCACCGAATAAATCAAGCTGCTGTTCCTGCTGCAAAGATACGGCTTTTTTCTTTGATTTCGGCTTGTTTTCAGTTGATTTTGATTGTTTGGCACTCGTTGATGCTGCCGCTTCCTTTATCTCAAACTCTGGAGCATCGTAACGAAGCATACGCTTGATGTCGCTGATTGCATCGTCAACGGTCACATCGTTTGAAAGGTAGTTGTTGGCATGTCCTACCGAGTTCCAGTATTTAGCTCCGTCCTGCTTCTCCTCTACGCGATACATGATGCGCGACAAGCTGAGATTGTCATGGTCGTTCTCAAGACCGATATTGAAGTACAGGCTCTTGCCCTCGCTCAAAGGAATACGGAAAGTTATATCACCACCGATAGGTGAGATGTTGGCTTGTACCTCACGCTTTGGAATAGCGGTCATGCCAAGTGCCTTGCATAGACGGCGAGATAAAGTGAGTGCATCTGCTAACGCTTTCTTCTCCGCAGTCTTCATGTAGCCATAAGACTCATGGAACTTGGAAGGGTCTTCGGTGTCGGCTTCATAATAGCCAAGGAGTGCCAACTGCTTGTTGACCTTCTCCAACTGCTCGTCAATCTTGCTTACTTGCTCTGAGATTGCTGCTGCGTTTCCTGAGCTGACAACGCTTTCTGTTTCGCCTGCAACAGCTGCTGCTTCGTCTGCAACAGCTTGCGTATTTGTTTCTGTCTGCTGTTCTGCTTCATTGCGGTTATTGTTTCGGGTTTCGATTATCTGTTCTTTGGCTGTTTCGGCTTGCTGTGCTGCCTGCTCCTCCTTCACTACCATGTCGGCGGTTGCCATGGCATTAGTAGTGTTCTGGTCGAAGTTAGCAACGTCTATCTTGCGCACATCGTCGTATGGAGTCATTTCGTCAGTCCAGCCGTTAGCCTCAATCTCTGGAAGGTCGCGAGCACCATTGTAGAATGATTTGAGGTATGGGCGTATTGCTTCGCCCAAGTCCTCAATCATTGCCTTTGCGTATGGGATAAACTGGCGTGCGCCTTTCTCGATATGATAGACTGCCATTTCGGTACCGATAGCAAGCATTTCGGGATCAATGCCGATAATAGACACGTTGAGCTGTCCAAGCTTCTTACGCATACGCGCTTTCAGCTGCTCATACCGTTCATCGGTCACAATCTTATTGCCGCTGCCCTTATGTTCATCAGCCACAGTGCCAGTAGCGTCAGCTGCTGGTGTTGACTCCTCATGGGCTGCCTCTACGTCCTGTGCCATGGCTTTAGTGCCGTCGGTAAAGGTATAGCTCTGAACAGCACCATGAGCATGATGTGCCATGAGTATATGCTTGTTCTCGCCATGCTGCTTGCTCCATACGGTATCACCACCATGGAAGCCTTCTTCCTCCTCTGCTACAGGTTCGGCTGTGGCAAGCTTCATATCTTCAAGTGTGACTGGCTGCGCATCTGCAACGGCATCAGCATCATCAAGCACGCTGTCTGCCAGTTTCTGTGCGCTCTCCAGGTCTCGCATCAAGAAGCCACCGTCTTCCTTGCTCCACCAACCTTTAGCATCCTTTGCAAGTTTCTTGGATGCGTTCATCTGCTCCTTACTTAGCTCACTCTCAAACGTCACAAGGTGCATTGACAGCTTCTTACCACGCTTGGTTGTGTACTCTTTAGGTGTGATTTTGTACGATTTAACGCCATTTTCTTGGTCGGATGAATCATTTTCTGTATCTTTGCCATCAGAAGAAAGGCTGCCACCTTCGATAGGTTGTTCTGCGGATGTATTGGCAGGTGCATCGAGTGCAGTCGCTTTATAAAGCAACCTATCACTCTTCAACTTATTTTTCAACTGGTTCTCACGAATTATATGAGAACTAATAGAAACCTCCATTCCTTCCTGCGATACCGTCACGCTCTCAAAGTGAACAAACTTTGAACCGTCTTCCTTTTGGAATGTCTTGACAAAGAGATATGATGAAGGACGTTCATGGAACATATTCTGCTCCTTATCATTTTCTTCAAGTACAACATCTGGATTAGATAGTGTTTCAAGGAGCATACCATACTGCTGCTCTCTGCCTTTGGCAAATAGCTTAGCCTTTTGGTTTTCTCCCATCTTTACAGCACCAATAGGAGTATCAACCGACTCCTTCCAGTTTGCATCGTTAATTTCAACAGTAGGAGCAACCGTAGCATTAGCCTTCATTGCGTCAATGACAGCTGCTACTTCTTCGTCAGTCAATGGCGTTACAGGCTCCGCTGGCGTTACAACGCCATCAGCGGCTTCATTCTGCGCACCTTCCACCTTCACGTTCTTATAGTCGGCAAAAGGCTTTGTCTTGCGGTGGCTGCTCTCTATCCATTTCTTGAACTCGTCCTTTGTTACCTCGCTTATGGTACCAAGACCAGTCCAGCCTTCTGAATAGTTGGCAAGGTAGTTGTCGCGTGCTTCCTCGGCTGAGGCAAAGCCGTACATTACCTTGTGCTCGTCGAATGTGCCGTCTGCCTTCACTTGGTCAATAACAAACACATTGCCATTTGAAGGATCATCAGAAAGGTAGATGTCGATATGGTCACCGTCAACGCCTTCGGTACCACGAATGTAACCGTAGGTGTTGTTCATGGTAACGCTCCACTCCTTGCCGTCTGCATCCTTACCGCTGCGAGTGCTGCCCTTGGCGTTCTCAATGGTAATGTCAAAGCCGTCAACCTTAACATGTCCCTTCTTGTAGTTGCCTGCTTCCTTCTGCGCATCAGTAGGGTTGGCTTCTGTAGCTGCCTCTGCTGCCGCAATAGCGGTTGCAAGGTCGTTCTGCTCGCCGTTTCCGTAGTCCTCGTTGAGAATATCAAGAATGGCACGCACCACGTCCTCATCACCACGACCTTCTCTAACGAAACGCTGCTGTTCTCTGAGCTGTGCCAACAGAGGTTGCAAGGTGTAATTCTTACGATAGAACTCCTTGGCTTCGTCATACTTGCTTGTCGATGCACCTGTAGGCTCTGCTGCTGGTGTCTCTGCTTCCTCGGTAGAGATATTGTATTTCTCACAAAGGTTGTTGTGCAGTTGTTCTACAACGGCAAAACGCTCGTCTGCAACATCATGTGCGCCCTTGATGCGTGCCTTAGCATGTTCAACGGTTTCCTTGTTCTTGCTCTTTAGGTCTGGCTCAAAGTACTGCATCACATTGCCGTACTCCTCATTGGCTACCTCCCAAGCGTCCATAGCGTTCATGAATAAGTCCATTTCGTCCTCGCTCATCACGTTAAGAAGTTCGGTGGCTCCGTCCATTTCCATAAGATACTGCTGGATGATAGCACGTTTGTTGTCAAGACTCATGGTAGGTGCTTCCTCCGTTGCAGGCGTTTCAACGCCCTCTGCAACGGCTGGAGTCTCGGTTACTTCTCCTGCTGGCTCTGCTTCGCTGCCATTAGCGACAGTGACATTTTCTTGAACGCTCTCTGCTTTACGCCTTGCGACGGCTTCTTGAGCGGCTTTCTGCTGTTCTTCTTCGCTTCCATTGTTGAATAGCTGTTTTACTTCGTTGATAATATCTTCCTTGCTATGAACGCTACCAGTGAACAAATCAAGCTGTCCGTTGGCAGAGTCCTGCGCATTATAGTTGTAAATCTGGAGGTACTTCTTCAGACGTGAACTGCGATTGTCGTTGATGATGTCTGAAATCATCAGCATGGTGGCGTTGTTGTAATCTGCCACGGTATCACTGAAACCGAAGAAGTCAAGGTTTTGCTGACGAGCAAACCAACTTACAGGCTCACCGAACTTGCTGCCGCCATTTCTCGCTTGATATACGAGGTCAATAGCCTGTGCAAGCTCTGACTCCAGAGAATACTCCTTACCAAGTGAAAGGTTGTTGCTAATCTCTGCCAGTGCTGTGATGATGCTCTGACGCATACTCTTGTACTCGGTAATCTCGCGCACGGCGTTAGGGTTGCTCTCGAATGCCTTACCGATAAGGGTATTCTCCAAAAGCTCCTTGCCAATGGCACTGATACCGTCGCCGTCGTACATTTCTGCCATCTGTGCCTGTGACAGTACGCCGTCACCCTGCAACTCTGTGATAGCTTCCGATGTAGCCTTGCTGTCTGCGTAGAAGTCGCCAAGGGTATCGAAGCGGTTTATAATACCGATGATGCGGTTAAAGGCTTTGTCGCTAACAACCTTGCCAAGCTTCACTGCCTGCTCCGTCTTGCTCTGTCCCTTCATTTCCTGCTGATTGAACTTCGCAAAGGTCTCAGCGGTGTATGGCATGGCTGCATCTGGAACGAATACGACACGAGGATGCTGCATACCTTCCACCTGCTGCTGTGTGAAGCCCCACTTGGTAGGGTACTGAGCAATGTGACTGTTGTATGCTGCATCGGTGTTCTGTACGGCTGCAAGCTCTCCTGCCATGGTACGACCATTGCCAGAGAGGACAACACCGTCCTGCGATACGACAACAGGAGTCTGCACGGCACGGCTATCATAATTGTTAGCTATGTCGCGTGTGATGCGCTGTGCGTCCATGTCGCGCTCATAGTCACGGTCATTGACGCTGCCGCCGTTCTCATCAACAGGGAAGCCTTCGGTCTTGGCAAAGCCATTGTTGCTGTCATGACTTGCTGAGGCTGCACCGCTCTCAACGAGATAGTAACGTCCTGCTACCTTCTCGCCGTTAGGAAGGACAATCTCGTCCTGTGCGCCCTCAACCTTTGGAGCATTGACCCACTTATCACGAATGGCAGGAGAAACATTGTTGGTACCAAGTGCGGCTTGCTCGGCTTCCTTGCGTGCCATTTCCTCACGATAGGCGGCTTCATCAGCCTGTGCCTGCTCGATCTGCTGACGTTCGCGCTCATGCTGTTCTGCAAGACGCTGTGCAAGTACCTTGTCGCGAGCTTCCTTAACCTGCTTCCAGTAGTCGGCTTTAGCCTGTGCCTCGTTAACCTTCTGCTCCCATTCTGCTTTGTCCTTGTTGAACTTGGCAATGCTGGTACCCATTTTAGGCTTCTTGTTCTTAATCTTCTCCAGCTCCTTGTTGGCTGCCTCAACATTGTTCTTGGTGAACGCTGCTGCATCGGCTTCCTCCAGTCCGCTCTCATTGAAGATGTAATCGTGCGCACGCTGAGGAGTGGTAGCACCGAAATCTGGCTCTGCATACTCACCTTCGCCGACCATTGGCATAGGCTCAACTGCGACAGTTTCCTCCGCAGCTGGTACGTTTTCGTCGTTATTTGGTACGTTTTCGGTCGTTTCTGGTACGTTTTCCACGTCGTTTTGCACAGTAGAAGGCTCTGACTGTACGGCTCCTGCATTGTCAATCTCAGCGGTAATGGCAGGTGCTTCTGGTACCACAACAGCCTCGCCGTTGTGCTCCATGAGCATGTCGTCCATCTGCTGACGAGTGAACATGTGTATCTTCTTGCCGTTGATAGGAGTCTCGGTATAGACCTCAATCTGTCCGTCCTCATTCTCCTCGGTGGTAATGGAACCACGAACAGGCTCACCATTCTCACCACGAAGCGTAACCTCATCGTTGAGGTTGTAAACAGGACGCTCCTGCTGGAACTCGTCTTCCTTATCCAACTGCTCCTGCATAGCTCGCTCCTGCTCATTCTGGGCAAGGCGTGCCATGGCTGCATTGGTGGAAAGCTCCTGCACGAAGTCCTTTGATACAGTCTGAGGGTTGTTGACATTGCCGTTCCATGCTACCTGCACAGTACCGTCGCCATTGTCGGCAAGTATCTGAGCGGTCCGCTGTGTGCCGTCTTCTTCCATGACGCTGTAGATGTCGCCGTCATTGAATGGAAGTGCGCCGTCAATCTTCTGCGCCTGCTCCTCGGCATACTGCTCACGAATGGCTGCCTGCGCTACCTCCTTCTCTGCTGCTGGGTCTATCTCCTCGTCAACAGAAAGGAAGTCATGAGGACTTGCCCATTCCAGTTTGCCAGTCTCTGCATCACGCACAAGAATGCTCTCACCACTGTTGGCAACGTCTATCATGCTGCCGTCTTCGTGCATGACAAGGTTGCCGTCCACTACATACACCCTTCTATCGTCGAGCTTCATAGTGGCAGGCTGAATTAAGCCAACGCGGTTAGTGCGCTGGTCTATGGCTGCATCACTGGCAGAGATACGGCTGTCAATATCATCGCGCACGCGCTGCAACATGCCGTCATACCTTGCTTTGGCGTTGAGGTAGTCAGCGGCAATCTTGCGCTGCTCATCGGTCATGGCATCACCAACAATAGGAGAATAAGCCATGTTGCCAAGGATATGCAGAGGGTTGAGAGGTTCGCCGTCAATGCCTGTCTCGTTGCCGTCAAGTGCTGAAAGAGTCCATTCGTCCAGACTGTTCTCTGCAAGCTGACGGTGCATGTCGTAGGCATTCTTCGCATCTTCCATGTCTGCCTGCTCTGTGGCATTGTAGCCAGCGGCAAAGGCGTTGTTCAGACTGCGCTCATTATCAGTAGTGCCTCGTCCGTTCTCGTCCTCACGTTCCATGGAGATACGACCCATGTTGTAACCTCGCATGGCTGTAAGGTTACCTATGTAATCCAGAGCGGTGCGTTTCTGCTCTGGTGTCATGTCTGCATCAGTATAGATAGAGGTTGCAATGTCGGTCATGTCCTCGTTGCTGGTACCGTCAATGCGGTCACGGAGATCTACCCATTCGTCACCCCATACTGCATTAGCCGCTGCATCTGACTTGTCGGTCTTATGCTTATAGCGGTAATACTGCGCTGCTTGATAACCCTTGTTTGCGCCCTGTGCTGCATAACCAACAGTACGAGGAGCATTGAGTAAGCCACCAGTAACAGCGCATCCAAGCCAGATGTCAACGTGTGTCTTTGGGTCGAGAAGGTCACTGAACTTGTTGTCACCAACGAGCAAGGCATTACCAAGAAGACCTGCATATTCCTCAACAGCCTCACCGCCTACACCATGGAAGCCGATTGACTCCAGAGCCTTTGTGTAGTTCTTATACCATGTGCTGCCGCCAAGACGTGTAAGTCCGTTGGCTACCTTCTTCATGCCGACCTTCTCCAGACCTTTGAGCAACATGCCACTGCCAGGCAGGAACTCACCGAGGACTTCTGAACCGTTCTCAATAGATGCTGCCATTTCTGCCTCATAGAGTGACTGAAAGAAGCCTTTGCCGCCGTCAAACTGATAGCTGCCGTCTTCTTCATTGACTGTCACGTTACCAAGGGAACGCTTGCCAACGTCCGACATCGTGCGGTTAAGACCTACAGTGTTCGACATTTCTGCACCTGCTATCATGGAGCCGACAGTAACACCTGTTGCTTTGGTCATGTACTTGCCGAGTCCTTTAGTTGCTGCATCACCGATCACCTTTGTTGCACCCTTCTCTGTGAGCTTCATCACGCTGCCTGCCGTTGCTTTAAGCTCTGGTCCCATTGTGAGGAAGTCAATACCCAGTTCGAGGGAACCGACAGCGGTTTCACCTGCACGTGCCCATGCGCCGTATTCGTCGCCATAACGTTGCTGCACGTCATTGTCCCAAGCATGGTTCTTGATTACTGTTGCTGCAATCTCCTCATCCTTGGTAAGTTTTTCGCCAGTCTTCTGCTTGCGCTCAATCTCTGGCATGTGCTTCTGTGCATAAATGAGAGCGTTGACATCACCCCAGTCACTATCACCCTGCGAGAAGGTGTAGCCGTTGGTAATGGCATTGCCGAATGCGTGCCAAAACTCATTCTGCTTGCCATTCTTCTTGTCTTCGAGTGCCTTGATAGCAGCTCTGTTCTTGCGAGCTGCTGACATGATGTTGCGGTACTTCTGGTCGCTGTTGTACTTCAACTGATAGTCAGTGGCAGAGCCATAGCCTCCCATTTTGTCACCAGCGTATGCACGACCGCCTTCACGAAGCATTTTGAGGTACCAAGGCTGATCGTTCTCTGCCTTGTCTATCTCGCCCATGCGGTCTGATAACATCTTGTTGATGCGGTCACGCTCCTTGTATGCTTCCTCCAGCTCTGCATTGATAGGGCTAACGTCCTTCACATGCTGCTGATAGGCTACGGCTGCTTTGCCATAATCACTGTTTACAGGTATCTTGTTACCCATCCAGTCTGTATAGAAGCTGCCCTCGCCCTCATACTGACCTGTAACAGGGTTGAATGTTCCACCGCTTACCTTTGGGTTTCCCTTCTCGTCATTCTGGAGCATAGGAACACCATGGTAGGTTTGAGCCGTGAAATTGAACTTGAACGAAGGCTGCTCCTGCTTGGGAGCCATGAGCATAGAGCCGTCGCCCTTCTTCATTTCTCTTGGTGCTGCACTTGTAGTCTGCTGTTGTGTTGCAGGTGTCTGAACGACTGGCTGCACTACGTTGGTCTGAATGGTGGTAGGTGAGGACTGAGGAGAAGCTGCTGGAGCTGCCGCTGCTTGTGGCTTTGGCTGAGGTGCGGTGTAAATCATGCCGCTAAACGACTTGAAGTCGCTGCCCATGTCACTGTAGCCTGCACCCTTCAAGGCGTTATACACCTTCAAGCGGTTCTGCTCGTCCTGCATCTTCTTGATGAAGTCCTGTTCATCACCAATATCGGTGTACCCTTCGCTTTTCAGCGCAGAGTACACCAAATGTAGGTTCTTGCTTATTCTATCGTCTGCCATGACTTAATTATATGATTATTTCAATCCGATTTTCTTCTGCTTAGGCTTACCGCCGCCAATCTCACGAAGTGCGTTCTGTGCATCTACGCTGCCTTCGATGTTGGCACCGATGCAGACAAGCATTGCTTCCGTCGTAGGAGCTTTGTGACCAACGACCTTGCGCTTCTTGCTGTCGTAGATAGCTTCGCCTCGACACTGTGCACGCACTGTTGCAGGGAGCTTGCTGAATACATAGGACACGTTCGATGCGTTGAGTGCGTTGGTAGGTATGGAGATTGTACCCTTGCCAGTACCGAGAGCAAACGTAACGGCTTCCTTCTGCATTTCGCGTGCAAGACGCTTCGACTCCATGTTGATGCGCTGCTGGTTCTGCGCGCTGGTGACGTTGAACTGTCTGATAGACTCCTTGAACTGACGTTCCTGCATCTGGAACTGCTTATCCCAGTGCTGGTCTTCAACGGCTTCGCGAGCGTCGCGGTGCTTGATGTTAGCGTCGTAGCGTTCATCCTCGATACCCTCACGCTTGTCACGATGTGCAATATCATCGGCATAACGCTGGTCTTGCACTACTTCACGTTCAAGCTGGTGTCGCCAGTTGCGATCATCACGCGCACCCTCCTCGTCATTCTTCATAGCCTGCATGTATGCAGCGGTGTAGTAACGTCCGTTCTCGTCACGCTCCTTCTTCAACTTATCCCAACGCTCCTGTGCTTTCGCGCTTAGGCTGTTCTTTGGGTCGTAGGCGTTCGGTGCGCCCTGTGTGGTGAAGAAAAGGTTGGAGAGTGCTGCGATACCGTCACCTATGGCTGCAAATATCTTCTCGCGCTTCTCCTTCTTGCGTTCCTTCTCCAGTTCCTCATCCGTCGGTGGCTTGTATGGGGACATCTTCTGAAACATCTCCACATAGCTCATACGAGGAGTACCGCCGTCCGCAGGTGTGGTCGTCGTTGCAGGAGCCTCAGCAGGTTTCACAGGTGCTGCCTTCGCTTCCGTTCCACCTCCAGCAGGAACGACAGGAGCGTCCTTTGGCTGCTCTGCGTAGCTCGTAGGCTGAGGAGCCTTTACAACTGCACCGCTATCGCTGTCACCGTCTGGAGCGACATTATCACCAACAACGGCACTACCATTGTTCACTGGTGCTTCGTTGCCGTCATTGCCAGTGGGAGCGGTACCGCCATTGTTGTGCTGCTTCGGCGTTGCATCAGCAGGAGGTGCAACCTCTGGCGCATCCTGCTGGTTAAGTATCTGGTCTTTCGTTGTAGCCATAGTCGTAAAGGTTTAATGATTACAGGATACCGCCGAAGTTCATCTGACCTGCTGCACTCGTCACGCCCTGCACAGCTTGACTGATAGCCTGCGCCTTGCCTTTCTCGATTTCGTTCAGCTGATTGTTCAGATCTGCCTTGCGGCTCATATACTGGTTCTCGATAGCGTCCTTGCGTGCATCGGCATTAGCTGCAATCTGGCTTGTTGCATCTGCCATTGTCTGTGCGTTCGCCGCCTTCTCTGCTGCCACGCTCTCGTCAGTACCACCCATGACAGCCGCCGTGCCAGCTGCTGCCCTGTTACGTCTCTTAATACTGTCCTCCGTCATAGTAAGGATGCGCTGCGCATCGGCACGCTGCGTTGCGTCCTCATTATAGCGACGGTCATACCAATCTTGGTTTTCGCGCATCTGACGTTCCACATTCGCCTTGGCTCTTTTCATTGCCTTACTTGCAGATATACCGCCGAAGATACTGCCAGCTGCGCCTAATGCTGCTCCTATGAGTCCCATATTACTTGTTTATGAATGAATAAATAAAACTGTGCTGCAAAAATAACAAACTATCTTTGCACATGACTTTTATTTATTTATTCTCATGGCAACAAAGAAAACAACAACGAAGGCTGCCAATAAGAAGACAGCCACAAAAGGCAAGGCGGAACAGAAAAGAACACAAACTGTTCAGACTGTGAACAACTCCAGTACCGACGATGAACAATCATACGACGACCTCCCAGCCGTTCCAGAGCTTAACATGAAGGAGCGAGTGCGCCGTAAGACTGGAGGAAGACAGAAGGGTAGCGTCAACAAGGTAACGGCAATGACAAAGGCTGTTATATCCGACCTCCTCAACGACTATCAAGACAGCGGACTAATGGGCAGTGACTTTCTCGCCCTCGAACCAAAAGACCGCTTCCAGTGCGCCGAGAAGATGATGCAGTACATCATGCCGAAGATGCAGAGCACGTCCGTTGACTTCAACAACAAGGCAACGAAGATTACCATTGAGCAGCAGCTTCGCGAGCTTGCAGAAGACCCAGAGGAAACCGACAATAAAAAGGTCTAAAATAGAATTACAACTACTTTACACCAAAAATACAATAACTACAGCTCAACTATAGTTTATGTCAACAAAAACCGAGTTATTGCATACATAAACTATTTTTAACTTAATTATTTTAACTAAATTTGGGGTTTCTGACAGGTTAATGTTTACAATAACCCAGTTAATGTTTACAATAACTACATAAATATAAAAGTAAATATAACTACTACTACCGCGCGTGAGGTGCGTGTGCGCGCGTGAGGAAGAAAAAAAGAATGGAAGTAGTAGCTATTTCAAAAAAAAGTAGTATCTTTGCAGCACCAAACTTTGATTGTAGAGGCGGCACCAACTGAGCCGTCCGTTATATAGGAGCGCGATGAAAAAGGGAGGGACGGAAACGCCGTCTCTCCCTTGCTGTATTAAAAACCCTTTCCCTTCATTCGTTCATAGACTGCAATCTGCTTCTTGTCGCAATTCTCAATCTTGAATTGCACGATGCTTCTTGGTGGCACTTCGTCTGGTATGTATGGGATGAGTCGTTGGATAACTTCTTCCACATTGTTGAAGCCGATGTCCTGCACCTGCCCAAGCACCTTGCCCTTGAAATAAACAGTGCCCTTCATCATCTGCTTAAAGCTGAACCTCTCGAAGCCGCCTTCTTCCTTCTGCTGCTGGCGGTGGCTCTCCTTCTCCGTGAAGAATATCAGTTCAATCACCTGCTCGTTCAACTCCCATGCAGGCGTGAAGTCTATCTTTACATAGCCGCGGGTCACCTTGTGTCCGCTGGAATGGTTCATGCCGAAAGCAACCTTGTCGAAGTCCGCTGCACAATCATTCTGTGCCACTGTTCCCCATGTGTGACGGAATGTATATACACAGTAGCGGTCTTCCTTCTCCATGCCCATGCTCTCACATATAGCCTTTATGCCAATGTTCACGTTTGCACCGAAACTGTCCGATGTCGAGTGCCTTTTGTGGAACGAGAACAAGAAAGGGTCGTCTGGATCTGACAAATACTTATCCACGATAGGCTGCAATATCGGTGGCACTCTCATTTCCATGTAAGCCTCATCAGAGCGGTGCTTCCTCGTCTTCGCTCTCTTATAATGCAGCACTCCGTCGTAATAGTCTTCCTTCCGCATGTTGTATAGGTCAACAGTGTTTATACCGCCCAGGCACAACACCATCATGGCTACGTCTCTACCCAGCTCTGGCAATGGACTCTTGAAACGCGACTCTGGTACTGGAGCCGCAAAGAACGCCCTGCACTCCTGCGGTGTAATGGCAAGCTGCTCTGGCTTGTCCGCTGCTGGTATCTCCACCTTCATCCATGGATTTGTCTTTATGCGGATGATTCCACGGTCATAGTCGTTCAGCTCCTTGCATGCTGCTCTGAATATCTGACGGATGCAGACAGGGTACATTTCCTTCGCCCTCTTTGTCTTCATCAGAGTGGAGATCCAGCCGTTCACGAATGTACTGGTCATGTTTGAGAACATCACCTTTGTCGTACCTGCATACCTTTCGAGGTGCTGATACGCCAGCTCATAGTTACGCGCATTGCGTTCCTGCCCTTCGTTCACCAATTTATCATGATGCTTGCGTGCGTAATCAGAGAAGCAAACATCATCGTCCAGCTCATGCAGGTACTTTATGATGTCCGACAGTTCCCAGTAGTCATACGTCACCTTGTTCAGTCGGTCCACATATTCAACGATGCGGTTACTACAGAACTTCATCACGAAAGGGTCAACGACCTCACCTTTCTTCAGTCCCTGCTCGTTCACTAACTTGTCCGTCTTGATGTACCCGACCTTCTTCTTGTGCGATACTCTGATATACACAGGATAGAAGCCGTCATTGCGCTGCTTTCTCACGCATACTTTGAATGTTGCCATAGTGTATTATGTTTTTATTTAGTGTAAACCTCGGTGTAAACTGGTGTAAACCTCCTACCGTTGAAGTGTCAGCCTTGGTGTAAGACAGTGGGCGCATTTTACTCCATTCAGTGATGCAGAATGAAATGACGTCCTAAGAAGAAGTTAGGCGGTAAAGCTCTATTTTACAAGAACCTACCGCCTAACATGTTGTGTTTCAGTCAGTCTTCATTATTCTTCCACTGCTGCCTGCGCCGCGGCTAAACGTGCGATTGGCACACGGAATGGAGAACAAGATGCGTAGTTCATGCCAATCTTGGCGCAGAACTTCACGGATGATGGCTCACCACCATGTTCACCGCAGATACCAGTGCGCATGCCTGGACGAACGGCACGACCCTTCTCTACTGCCATCTTGATGAGTTGGCCAACGCCCTTCTGGTCGAGCACCTGGAATGGGTCAACCTTCAGAATCTTCTTCTCCAGATATACTGGGAGGAATGAAGCGATGTCGTCACGAGAATATCCGAAGGTCATCTGCGTGAGGTCGTTCGTACCGAATGAGAAGTATTCAGCCTCTGTTGCAATGCGGTCTGCCGTAAGGGCTGCACGAGGAATCTCAATCATTGTTCCGATTTCGAATGGGATTTCGATGCCTTCTTCTGCAAAGACTTCCTTTGCTGTAGCCTGAATCACTTCTTTCTGCTGCTTCAGCTCATAGAGGATGCCGATGAGCGGAACCATGATTTCTGGATGAGGATCTAAACCCTCCTTCTTCAGTTGGCAGGCAGCACCGAGGATGGCGCGTGTCTGCATGGCTGTGATTTCTGGGAATGTGATACCGAGACGGCAACCACGGTGACCAAGCATAGGGTTGTTCTCAGCGAGAGAAGCTACACGCTGCTGGATAACCTTCACATCTACGCCCATTTCCTTAGCCATCACTTCCTGCCCCTTCAGGTCATGTGGAACGAACTCGTGCAATGGTGGGTCAAGCAGACGGATGTTCACGTGGAGACCGTCCATAGCCTTGAGGATTCCGTAGAAGTCAGCCTTCTGATATGGGAGCAACTTGGCAAGGGCTTTTTCACGACCTTCAACTGTGTCGGAAAGAATCATCTCGCGCATGGCGATAATCTTCTGGTCGTCGAAGAACATATGCTCTGTACGAGTCAAACCGATACCCTTAGCGCCGAATGCACGAGCCACCTCGGCGTCGTGTGGCGTGTCGGCGTTGGTGCGAACCTGCAACTTGGTGTATTTGTCGCAGAGGTCCATAAGAGCCTTAAAATCGCCAGAGAGTTCGGCAGCCTTTGTCTTGATTTCGCCTGCATAAACCTGACCTGTAGAGCCGTTCAAAGAGATGAAGTCGCCTTCCTTGTAGGTAACGCCTTCGATTTCAACAGTCTTGGTCTTGTAGTCAACATTGATGGCACCTGCACCAGAAACGCAGCACTTACCCATACCACGAGCCACCACAGCTGCGTGAGAAGTCATACCGCCACGAGCCGTGAGGATACCTTCTGCTGATGCCATACCAGCGAGGTCTTCAGGTGAAGTCTCGATACGTACCATGATGACTTTATGGCCATTGGCATGCCACTCCTGAGCATCGTCAGCGTGGAACACAATCTGACCGCAAGCAGCACCTGGAGATGCAGGAAGACCCTGAGTGATGACCTTTGCCTTCTTCAGAGCATCCTTGTCAAATACAGGATGAAGAAGTTCATCAAGTTTCTGAGGTTCGCAACGGAGGATAGCAGTCTTCTCGTCGATGAGGCCTTCGCGAACGAGGTCCATGGCAATCTTCACCATAGCAGTACCTGTACGTTTACCGTTACGAGTCTGGAGGAACCATAGTTTGCCTTCCTGCACGGTGAACTCCATGTCTTGCATGTCCTTGTAGTGCTTCTCCAACTTGTCCTGAATCGAGTTCAGTTCAGCGTAGAGAGCAGGCATTGCTTCTTCCATAGAAGGATACTTGGCCACACGCTCTTCTTCAGAGATGCCAGCACGTTCAGCCCAACGCTGTGAACCAATCTTGGTGATCTGCTGTGGTGTGCGGATACCAGCCACCACGTCCTCACCCTGTGCGTTGATGAGGTACTCACCATTGAAGAGGTTTTCACCGTTACCAGCATCACGAGAGAAGCAAACACCTGTAGCAGAGGTGTCACCCATGTTACCGAACACCATTGCCATCACTGACACAGCGGTACCCCACTCGTCTGGAATGCCTTCCATCTTGCGATAGAGGATAGCACGCTCGTTCATCCAACTGCGGAACACGGCACAGATTGCTCCCCAGAGTTGTACGATTGGGTCGGTTGGAAAGTCCTGACCAGTACGCTCCTTAATAGCTTTTTTGAAAAGCTCGACGAGTTTCTTCAGAGACTCTACAGAAAGGTCCTTGTCGAGCACAACACCCTGCTCTTTCTTTACTTTCTCGATGATTTCCTCGAATGGGTCAATATCTTCCTTGTTAACAGGCTTGAGACCAAGTACAACATCGCCGTACATCTGTACGAAACGACGGTATGAATCATAAACGAAATGAGGATTGTTGGTCTTCTTCACCATACCTTCAGCCACTTCGTCATTGAGACCGAGGTTGAGGATGGTATCCATCATACCTGGCATGGAAGCGCGAGCACCAGAACGAACAGATACAAGCAGAGGGTTCTGTACATCACCGAACTTGCTGTTCATCAGTTTCTCGATGTGAGCCACTGCGGCATTCACTTCATTTTGAAGCAATTCTTTGATTTTCTCCTCCCCTACCTCATAATACTCATTACAGCAATCAGTAGTGATTGTGAAGCCTGGAGGCACTGGCACACCGATGAGGTTCATCTCAGCAAGGTTTGCACCTTTACCGCCGAGAGCCTCGCGCATCTGCGCATTACCTTCTGCTTGTCCATTGCCGAAGGTGTAAACTCTTTTTTGAGCCATAACTTTTCTTTTCTTTTTTTTATTATTTAAGGTTATTGATTATGTAAATCTTTTATCCATAAGAAGGAAAAATCTGTAGTTTCGGGAACGCGTCCCCGACGATTTTTGCAAAAATAATGTATTTTGTTCAATGCCGCAAATTTTTTGGCATTTTTTTGATAAAAAAGACTTTTATTTGCCCGAAAGTTTCCGAATTAAGTCTTTATTTATCTTTGGAATGCGTGGTCCCTTCCGAATATTCTCCTGTATCAATTCCTCTGTTTTGTTATACATATTTTTGAAATGTTCTGTGATGAAATTCTGTACTCTTACCTCGACAGTCGGCATGCCCTCTTCGGATGGCGACACGCACGTGAGCCCGTTGTGTACAATCTCCACTTCTACGTCTTTCCCTGTCAGCATCGGGTCGCCATCGTAATGCACCACCCCTTCTTTGGAACGGTGAATTGTGGCTTTTTGACACTGGAACGTTTTGATTCGTGAATTCTGTCCTATTGTGCCGTTGAACAATTGGATGGCAATTTGTGGTGCTTCGATGGCAAGAAAAGGCTCGATGATGGTCACGTCCATAATTCCATCTCTCACAGAAGCGGATGGCGCAATATAGGCATTATTGCCATACTGGGATGCATTGGCACATGAGATGAGGAATGCTTTGTAAACACGGTGAACCTCCACACCTTCTTCTTTGTTGACGATGTCAATGTCGTAAGTTTCTGGATGATAACCGAGACTGCTGTTCAACACATTCTCAATGTAGGAAACTGGACCTCTCTTCCCGGACTCGGCAAATCGCTGTGAAATGAATGCGTCAAACCCAACCCCGCATGTACAGAAAAAAGGACGTTCATTTACAATGCCATAGTCCATCGGCTGGGTCAATCCTCTATTGATGATCTTGATGGCGCTGAGTGGGTCTGTCGGAATGCGAAGATGCCGGGCTAGTCCATTTCCAGAACCTGAAGGAATAATGGCAAGGGCTGTCTGGGTGTGAATAAGTCCTGTGGCCACCTCGTTCACAGTTCCATCGCCACCTATTGCGCATACGATGTCAACTCCTTGCTGGGCGGCCTTTTGGGCCAATTCTGTAGCATGACCTACATATTCCGTCTTCAACACCTCATGGTCGTAATAACTTCTGTCGAGATAGTCCTCTATCAGTTTCAAGACAAAGTTCTTTCCCGATGTGCCAGATATGGGATTTACGATGAATATGATTTTTTTCTTTTTTGCCATAAAGAGAACGGACGGGCCTCTGTTCCTACTTGCCTTATATATAAATAATGTGTATGTAATATCTACTATTCAAAAACGCACTCTTTGCGAATTGCACTGCAAAATTACGACTTTTTTGCGCCAATTTCTCAAAATAACACCGTGTTTTTTGACTTTCTTCGTTTTTTTTCAGGAAAGATATGTAAGAAACGCTCTTTTTTTACTAACTTTGCATCGTTTTTGCATTAGCAAACGGAAATGGACAGAAAAAATAGTAACAAATAGCGTGTCTCTTCCGGTGTCAACTAAGAACAATTTTTCATGTGAGATGAATGTTTCATTAGTGGGCAACTAACCGGAACGCACAATTTAACTATGGGTTTATTACAAGAAAAAATGAGTAAGTATAGAGAGCCGCAGAAATACATTAATGCGGGTGTTTATCCTTACTTTAGAGAAATTGACAGCCATCAGGACACAGAGGTGATGATGAGCGGAAAGCGAGTTCTCATGTTTGGCTCAAACTCTTATATGGGGCTCACTTATGACAAGCGTATTTGCGAGGCTGCCATCAATGCCATCAAGAAATACGGTACAGGATGTGCTGGTTCACGTTTCTTGAACGGAACGCTCGACCTTCACATTCAACTTGAAAAAGAACTTGCAGATTTTGTGGGTAAAGATGAAGCATTGGTTTATTCTACAGGTTTTACTGTAAATTCAGGCGTCGTGTCTTGCTTGACTGGTAGAAACGACTACATTATCAGTGATGACCGCGACCATGCATCCATTGTTGACGGACGCAGGCTTTCTTTCTCTCAGTTCTTCCATTATAAGCACAATGACATGGAAGACCTTGAACACCAGTTGATGCGTTGCAACGCCGATTCCCTCAAATTGATTGTTATTGATGGGCTCTTTTCTATGGAGGGAGACCTTGCAAAACTTCCTGAAATCATTGAACTGAAGAAAAAGTACAATGCTACAGTAATGGTTGATGAAGCACATGGCTTGGGTGTGTTTGGTAAGCAGGGACGTGGCGTTTGTAACCACTTCGGAGTGACAGAAGATGTTGACCTCATTATGGGTACATTCTCTAAGAGCCTTGCATCCATTGGCGGATTCATCGCATCTGATAGCGACACCATCAATTGGCTCCGTCACAACAGCCGCACTTATATCTTCAGTGCATCTAACACACCAGCAGCCACTGCTGCTGCGCTTGAAGCGCTCCATATTTTGCAAGAGGAGCCTGAACGCCAAGAAAATCTCTGGAAGATTACCAATTACGCACTTAGCCAATTCAAAGAGGCCGGTTTCGAGATTGGTGACACAGAAAGTCCTATCATCCCGCTCTATGTGCGTGATGCCTTTAAGACTTTCCAAGTTACTAAATTGGCATTCGATAAGGGGGTGTTTGTCAACTCTGTTGTTCCACCAGCATGTGCACCGCAAGACACACTCATCCGTGTGGCGCTCATGGCAACTCATACTAAAGAACAAGTTGACCGTTGCGTAGCAATTCTTGTGGATACATTCAAGGAATTGGGACTGCTCAAATAAAAGAAAGATTTATATATGTGTAGGATGAAGGGAAGCTAACAACTTCCCTTCCCTATTCTAAAATAGAATGTCATGCTAACATTAAAACTCATCACAGAAGAGACTGAACGAGTTATCAAAGGTCTCGAAAAAAAACACTTCCAAGGTGCGAAAGAAGCTGTAGAACAGGCCATAGCCATTGACAAACAGCGTCGTGAAGCACAAACAAAACTTGATGCCATCCTCGCCGAGAGCAAAAAATATGCTGCTCAAATCGGTCAACTCATGAAGGCTGGCAAGAAAGACGAAGCCGAAGCGGCAAAACAGGAGGTGGCAAAACTCAAGGCTGAAGCCTCAAATCTTGAAGCCGTCAAGCAAGATGCAGAGCAGCAACTCACTGCTCATCTCTGCACCATCCCCAACATCCCTTACGATGAAGTGCCCGAAGGTTCCTGTGCTGAGGATAATGTTGTGGTGAAATCATCTCTGCGTGAGTGCAAGCCTGGTGATACTGTAGGTAACTGGGACACAGTACCTTCAAATGGAAATGCCAAACTTCCCCATTGGGAACTTGCTAAGAAGTATAATCTTATTGACTTCGACCTTGGAGTGAAAATTACAGGTGCAGGTTTTCCTGTCTATATAGGCAAAGGTGCTCAACTTCAACGTGCTCTTATCAATTTCTTTTTGGCAGAAGCCAATAAGGCCGGTTACACAGAAATCATGCCTCCTACGGTGGTGAATGCCGCATCTGGATATGGAACTGGTCAACTTCCTGATAAGGAAGGGCAGATGTACCACTGCGAGGTGGATGACCTCTATCTCATTCCCACGGCAGAGGTTCCTGTTACCAATATCTACCGTGATGTCATTCTTGACGAGAAAGACCTTCCCATCAAGAACTGCGCCTACACTCAGTGTTTCCGTCGTGAAGCAGGTTCTTATGGTAAAGATGTGCGTGGCTTGAACCGTTTGCACGAGTTTTCAAAAATAGAGATTGTTCGCATTGATACACCTGAACACTCTAAGGAAAGTCACAAGGAGATGCTTGATCATGTGGAAGGTCTTTTGAAAAAACTGGAACTCCCCTATCGTATTCTTCGTCTTTGCGGCGGTGACCAGTCATTTACTTCAGCCATCTGCTACGATTTTGAAGTCTATTCGGAAGCCCAAGGTCGCTGGCTTGAAGTTTCGTCCGTCAGCAATTTTGACACATATCAGGCTAATCGTCTCAAATGCCGCTACCGCAATGCGGATAAGAAGGTGCAACTCTGTCACACTCTTAACGGATCAGCCCTTGCCTTACCCCGTATTGTGGCATCAATCCTGGAAGACAACCAGACACCAGAAGGTATCCGAATTCCTAAGGCACTCGTGCCATACACAGGGTTTGAGATGATTGACTAATGGATTCGACATTTTTTACCGAAAAGTGAAGAATCTTTGACAAAATGATGGGCTATTACAATGATTTTTTGTAACTTTGCATCGTTTTTTACGTAAACAACTGGTAAAAAGATATTATTATGAATAAGATTGTCAAGAAAGAGCAGTTCAGTGAAAAGGTGTTCAAACTGGTGGTTGAAGCACCTCTTATCGCTAAATCTCGCAAGGCTGGACACTTCGTCATCGTTCGTGTTGGCGAACAAGGCGAACGTATGCCGCTCACCATCGCAGATTCTGATGTTGAGGCTGGCACCATCACACTTGTCGTACAGAAGGTGGGCTATTCTTCCACCAAGTTGTGCAACTTGAACGAGGGCGACTACATCACTGATGTGGTGGGTCCGTTGGGTCAGGCTACTCATATTGAGAAGTTCGGCACAGTAGTTTGTGCAGGTGGTGGTGTAGGTGTGGCTCCTATGCTCCCTATCATCAAGGCGTTGAAGGCTGCAGGAAACAAGGTCATTTCCGTGTTGGCTGGCCGCACAAAGGAACTTATTATTCTGGAGGACGAGGTGCGCAAGCATTCTGACGAGGTCATCATCATGACAGACGATGGCTCTTATGGACAGAAGGGCGTAGTGACAGTTGGTATTGAACAAGTCATTCAGCGTGAGAAAGTGGACAAGTGTTTTGCTATTGGCCCAGCCATCATGATGAAGTTCTGCTGTCTCTTGACTAAGAAATATAACGTTCCAACGGATGTTTCACTGAATACTATCATGGTGGATGGTACGGGTATGTGTGGTGCTTGTCGTATCACGGTGGGTGGCAAAACTCGTTTCGTGTGTGTGGATGGTCCTGAATTTGATGGTCATGAAGTGGACTTCGATGAGATGTTCAAGCGCATGGGCGCATTCAAGCCTATTGAAATTGAGGAGATGAAGAAACTGGAGGAGCATGTTGAATCAGTTGCTCCAACAGCCAAGAAAGAGGCTGCCGCTGATGCTACAGGCATGACGACAGACACTCCCCTCTCCGAACTGACTGACCGCAATGCTGCATGGCGTAAGGAATTGGCTGCCAACATGAAACCAAAGGAGCGTGGAGAAATTGAACGCTGCGTGATGGGAGAATTGGATCCTGTTTATCGTGCCACCACTCGTACAGAAGAAGTGAACACGGGTCTCACTGTTGAGCAAGCACTAACAGAAGCAAAGCGTTGTCTTGACTGTGCAAAGCCTTCTTGTATGGAGGGTTGCCCTGTGAGCATCAACATTCCTTCATTCGTGAAGAACATCGAGCGTGGGCAATTCTTGGAGGCTGCTAAGGTGCTCAAGGCTACAAGCGCACTGCCTGCTGTGTGTGGTCGTGTATGTCCACAAGAAAAACAGTGCGAGAGCAAGTGTATCAAACTGAAGATGAATCAGAAGGCAGTGGCTATCGGTAACTTGGAGCGTTTTGCTGCTGACTTCGAGCGTAACAGCGGTAAGATGGCTCTTCCTGAATGTGCGCCAAAGAATGGCAAGAAGGTTGCGATTGTGGGTTCTGGTCCTGCTGGTCTTTCTTGTGCTGGTGACTTGGCAAAGGCTGGCTATGATGTGACAGTGTTCGAAGCATTGCATGAGATTGGCGGTGTGCTGAAATATGGTATTCCTGAATTCCGTCTGCCTAATGCAATTGTAGATGTGGAAATCGAGAACCTGCGCAAGATTGGCGTGAACTTCGTGAAAGACTGCATTGTGGGTAAGACCATCACAATCGAAGAACTTGAGAAGGATGGCTACAAGGCAATTTTTGTAGCATCAGGTGCGGGTCTGCCAAACTTCATGGGTATTCCTGGCGAAAACTCAGTTGGCATTATGTCTTCGAACGAATACCTGACTCGTGTGAATCTCATGGACGCTTCTAACCCTGCTTCTGATACACCTATCGTGAAAGCCAAGAGCGTGATGGTAGTCGGTGGTGGTAACACCGCTATGGACTCTTGTCGCACTGCTAAGCGTTTGGGCGCTGAACACGTATTCATTGCATATCGTCGTAGCGAGGCAGAAATGCCTGCACGTTTGGAAGAGGTGAAGCATGCTAAGGAAGAAGGTATCGAGTTCCTCACGCTTCACAACCCTATCGAGTATGTTTCCGACGAAAAGGGTAATGTGACACAGGTGAAACTTCAAGTGATGGAATTGGGCGAACCTGATGCTTCTGGTCGTCGCTCTCCAATTCCAGTAGAGGGTAAGATTGAGACACGTGACATCGACCTTGCTATTGTGGCTGTTGGTGTTTCGCCTAATCCACTTGTACCAAAGTCAGTGGAAGGTCTTGAATTGGGTCGTAAAAACACGATTGCCGTCAATGATCAGATGCAGTCGAGTATTCCGACAATCTTCGCGGGTGGCGACATCGTGCGTGGTGGTGCAACCGTCATCCTCGCTATGGGAGATGGTCGTAAAGCAGCAGCCAACATTGATGCCATGCTGAAGGCTCAGGCATAAATCATTGTAATTTATACAATAAAGGGGGTGAACGATTCGTTTATAAGAATGGTTCACCCCTTTATTATGGGTGTTTTTCATTATGCGTTTACCTTCTTCATCAATATGAAACGACAAATACATACAATCATTTTGGGAGCAATGTCTGCATTGTTTTTCCCTGCTTTGTGCTGCTTTTTCTTGATGTCTTCGTGTGTTGACGATGAGCAGTTCACAGCAGACAGAAGTGCTCAGTTGAGTTTCAGCCAGGACACGGTGTCGTTTGATACAGTGTTTTCGGGCATTACCTCCAGAACGGAACGTGTCCGAATTTACAATAAGAATAACAAGGGACTTCGTATTGCTCGTATAGCGTTGGAATCGGGAGGTGCATCAGGATTCATGATGAACGTGGATGGGCAGAACGGTGTCTCATTGAATGATGTGCAGGTCTTGAAAGAGGATAGTGTCTTCCTGTTTGTCAAAGTGAATGTGCCTGTAAGTTCTTCAATGAAACCGACAAAAATCTCAGATACAGTTATCTTAACCCTCGAAAGTGGAGTCCAGCAGAAAGTGGTGCTGGAAGCATTTGGACAAAACATGCAGGCTTTGAATGGTGAAGTGTTGAAAGGTGACAACGTGCTGACTGCAGACGAATTGCCTTATGTTATTTACGATAGCCTTGTGGTGTCGGAAGGTGCATCGCTTCGTATCAAGGAAGGAACCACTCTCTATTTCCACAATGGTGCAAGCCTTATTGTGCATGGCACCTTAGATGTGGAAGGTACTCAGGACAAACCAGTCACGCTACGTGGCGATCGGTTGGACAAGATGTTTCCATATTTACCTTACGATCGATTGGAAAATCAGTGGGGAGGCATTTATATGTCTTCCTCCTGTAAAGGATGTAACATCAATTATGCAGACATTCACAGCGGGAACTATGGCATAGTGTGCGATGGAATCGAGGGAAAAGTGAATATTACGAATTCAGTCATCCATAATGTTGCAGGTTATGGTCTGTATCTGAAAGATTGCGAGTCGTTGGTGGCAAATACACAAGTCTCTAACTCAAAATATGATTGTGTGGGCATTTATGGTGGAAAGGCTGATTTCTATCACTGCACGTTCGCACAGTTTTATCCATGGAAAGCCGACCGTGGAAACGCGCTTTATGTGAGCAACTACATAGGTGAAGAGGAACATCTGATAGAAAGTGTCAATTTTTATAACTGTTTTGTTACTGGGTATGCAGACGATGAAGTGTATGGAAAGCCTGGTGAAAAACCTCTCAATCTGAATTTCCACCATTGTGTATTGCTGACGGATGTGAGTGATGAAACCTATTTTCATGATTGCATCGGAGAATCGAAGGATGCGGACACCTACAAGGAAAAGAATTTCAAGACGTTCGATACACACGCTTATCTCTATGATTTTCGGCTCGATTCTGCCAGTGTTGCCCGTGGAAAAGGTTCAACATCCTACTCTACCTCGTATCCTATAGACAGATTTGGTGTGTCACGTGGCGAAAAGCCTGATGCTGGATGCTATCAATCTTCCTATTGAAAATATGGCTCACCTGCTATAAAGCTGAAAAAACAAAAATGAACACCGAAACGTAACCATTCAGCGAAGACGTATGCCGCCAATGTCTCGACGAATTCTTCAACACAGAGTTTGCTGGAGGTCGTCATCAACAACGCATTGAAGACATCCCCTGCACTTAGGTCTATTTGCTGCCTTTCCTTCTGTTGCACTCTCTGCACAACATCTGGCAGTTCTCAATCACAGTCCTGCCACCTTCACGCCAAGGGGTGATGTGGTCACCCTCCATGAACTCGAAGTCGAACTCTTTGCCGCAGAGAGGACAGATGTGATGCTGCTGTTCCCACACCGCCAGTTTGATGTCTTCTGGAAATGCACTGAGGTCGAGATAGTGCTCGTCACCCGTCAGCACATAGGGAATGATGCCTGCTTGCTTTTGTATCTCGCTGTCACGCATCAAGGCTGAGATACGCTGTCCCAATGCGAGGGTGTCGAGAGTTTCAGAGCCATACTTGTCATAGAGCAATGCCCAATCCAAGCCTTTCATGATGCGCTTGAACTTCTTCATGTCGAAGTTCGTGATAGCCCAATTCAGCACGTTCTGGAAATATGTCCACAGATTGTTGGCATTGGGGTCATGCTGATGGTCAGACATGTAGCCCACCACCGACTGCCGTTTGCCGTTGCGTGTCTCGTGGTCAGCCATCCATTGGAGGGCTTGCTTCAGGAAGTCCTGACGGATAGGTGTGCCGTTCACCAAGTCTTTACCCAATCGGTAGGCTCCGCAATTCGACTTGGAGAAGTGCCGTTTGGCATCGCTGACGAAAGGCCCTGCAAAGATGGCGTTGTTGATTTCCTGCTCGTTGAGCGGTTTGCCGGCAATGTTGATGGTCTTGAACCACTCCAGTTTTTCCGATGGTTCACCTTCGCACACATAGATGGTCAGGGGATAGTCGAGAATCTTCTTCTGGATGTCCTCTGGCTGGTTGAAGAAGTTCTTGAAGTCGATGGAGAACTTGCCATCCACATATTCACACAGCGAGAGTGTCCTTTGCTGTCCGTCCATCACCTCGTAGGGACATTCGGCATCATCGCTCCGCTTCACCCAATACATCACGTTCAACGGATAGCCATGCAACACGGTGTTGATGACTGCCTGCTGCTCCTTCTCGCTGTAGATGAACTCACGCTGATAAGGTGGACGGATGTCGAGTTGTCCGTCATAACCACGAACGCCCTGTTCGTCGTTGTTGATGTAGCCACGGGTGATTTCGCCCACGGTCACTTCTGTCTTTTCTATTGTCATCATAAGGCTTTGGGGTGTTTGTTGCGGATGAGGATTCGGGCATATGTGTTTTTCCCATTTATTAATGGGCGAGCATCTTTCACCCCATGAAATTCTATGCCAACAATATCTTTATTGTAGCCTGCCGAAGCAGAAAGTCCAAGGATTTCAAATTGGTCTGGAGAGTACTTGTCCAAGAAAGTGATAGGAACGCCCATTATTCCATTGTAATCGTATGGTATTTCTGCCGTCTTACTTACTTCCACAGCATCATAATTATCGTAAGTTGGGTATTCATTAGGAGAATATCGGCATACTAAATCCATCTCTTCATGTCGCTTATTGTGGTCAAGATTTGTAAACCATCGTACTCCTTTTACACGTATAAATCTACGTCCATCAGGGTCAATGCCACAACCAGCGGCATTCAAAGGATAATCATCCGGAACATTAAATTTTCTATCACCACTTGAGATACTTGGACCAAACCATAATTTGTTGTCTTTAATAAGTGGAAACACCTCTTTATATGTAATGGCATTTACGTTCCCTATTATTAAAAATTTCTTCTCGTATTCCATCAGTTGTCGAAGATATTCCCTAAACAAAGAGAATGGAGGATTAGTGACCACAATATCCGCTTGCTTCAACAACTCCACACATTCAGGGTCGCGGAAATCGCCTGTTTGCAAAGTGGAAAGCACATTCTTGTCATTCTGCAACAGATAGCGTACATCGCTAAGGTCAACAGCGCCATCGCCATTCAGGTCTTTCACTTCTTTTATCTCCACTTTATAAGCCTTTTTCTTGATTTCGTCGTCATCATCCCAAGGCTCAAAACGCAGTAAGAGTTCATTCCCCTGTACGGGTGAACCATTGTAGCACATACAAATCAGCTTCTTCAATCCCAACTGATTGAACCGCAGAGCAAAGTACTTAAAGAAGTTGCTTTCGTAGGGGTCATCGCAGTTGCACAATACCACCTTGTCACGAAAGTGCGGCCAGTAGTGCTGCAACTCTCGCTCAATATCTGTCAACTGCGTATAAAACTCGTCTTTCTTGGCTGTCTTGGCAGCATCCAAATTTCTTTTAGCCATACGCTATGCATTATGCGCATGCTTATCTTCGGAGGCAGGCTATAGGGCTGCAAAAAGCATGGACGATATTCCCATCCATGCTTCAACGGCCCTAGGAAGCCTAAATACACCAGATAAGTCACGCCCATGCTTAACGCACAGACGTTTGCGACTTATTCTTTCGGCATATTAGTTCTTGAATTTCCTAGGTTCTTGAAGCAATTCCGAATAACAGCAAACGCTTGTTAATAATTTTCCAAATGTCACACCAGCACCTCCGCCGAGGTTTATGCCGATGATTGGTGGCAAAAGTACGAAGAATGTTTGGAACAACCAAATGTGTTGTGAATAAATTGTGAAAAAACTATTTGGAATATAAATAAAAGTGTGTATCTTTGCAGGAAAAAGAAGGAAATGAATCAGAAAGCCAAAGAACTATGGACGAAATGCAGCGCATCTACAATGCGATAGCCCATGATGGCTTCGCCGATACCACTCTACAGACAATCAATAACTACGTAAACGATATATTATATGGAAGAAAAAACCTTTCTCGATTCACTATCGAAGAGCATGCAGGACTCTGCACGGCAGGTGAGGTTCTTATTGGGGCGTCCATCATCGCAAGCTACGCGACAGCAAGCTTTACAGCAGGTGGAGACGCTGCTGGCAGCCAAGAAAGCGGCCCAGCAAACTGGGAAATAGACGAACGGCAGGAGAAACTCATAGAACAATGGGCTAAGGCTGCTCGGTTGTGGGTGGAAGACTCTGAGCAAATCCTAACCAGAAGATATGGCCCTAAGATAGCGCAAGGAGCTGAAGCTAAGGTCTATTATCGTGAGGGTGACACTTCTGTGGTTAAGGAACGCACTTCAATTTACTCAACCACCCAAAAGGCTCTTGATGCGATAGCCCTGCACAATTTTTTGTTTCCCGAAACAGCTATGCATGTGGTAGGGTTCACCCGTGACAGCGACAACTTGATGCGTATGATACTTACCCAGCCGTATGTGCGTTGCCTGCGTTTAGCCACGAAAGAAGAAATAGACCTGATGGTTGCAGCAAAGGGATTCCATGACAATTGGAATGGTCAGGGTGTGAATTATATTTCTGATCGACTTGCTCTTGAAGATATGCATCCAGCAAATGTTTTCATTGATGAAGTAACAGCTCGTCCCATTTGTATTGATTGTATTGTAAAGTTCGTGCAGATTATCAAATAATAAATGTGGCTTGACAAACCGTCCCTCGCCTGCAAATATAAAAATTCCTCGTGATTTCTTTGGAAGTGACGAGGAATTATTGTATCTTTGTGGTCTAAATTAAAAAAACGAATCATCAGAAGAAAAGAAACGAATAGACCCAACCTGTATATGTAATTAGACATGGCTACCCGGACCTGTTGAACTGATGTGGCTTAGTGACAGGATGCGCCACATCCCCCTTGCGCAGGATTGATTTCGACAGGCACCGCCGGACATGAGTGATGAACCTTTTAAAATTAGCTCATTATGAGCAGGAGACATAAAGACAATGAAATAAACGCAGTTACACCACAGGTGCCAGAGCCTCAGAACGAAGATTCGGGCAAAAAGGGGATGAGATTCAATGTTTCATCAACAAGTCTTTTGAGTAGGTTGATAACCTTCACAAAGAGTAAGATTGATACTCAATCTTTAGACAGGGTTTTTGATACAGTATCCTTGACCAAGATTCTCGAATCCGTTGGCACGGCTTTTTTGAAGAAGAAGGCTAAGGTAGATGACCAATTTGTGAAGATTCCGCGAGATTGCTTCGACCCTGATTCGTTGAGTGACTACATCGCTCATCAGCAAGAGGAGAACGTGCAGAGGAGAGGGAGGAATCTTGTCAGACGCCTCATCAGCACAGTTGAAGACAGCAAGGTTGTCGGTTTTTTCAAGAAGACACTCAAGGCCGCCCAACAAAAATGCAAGAGCCTCTATCAGGACATGAAACAATTCTGTGTGTGTTTCCTTAGAGGGGTGTTTAAGACGTTCAGTCCCCATGAAGACCCCTACGGGAAGCTGTCACACTATCATCGAATCATCAGTAGCGAGGTGGAGGGCATCCCCTGTCGGAAGACGATCAGCAATGCCTACAAGTGGTTCGTTGAATGGAAGCGTTCCGCATACGAAACAATGATGGAACGTATAGAGAGGGAACGGCATCGGATCTGGGAGAAACTCATTGAATGGATATACACCTATCTGATACAGCTGGAACCTCTATATGCAACTAGGTGAAAAAGAAAAGAGTGGAAACGACGTGTGAACGTTTCCACTTTTTTTGTGCCTACCAATTATTGGAAATTTTTGGAAAACACCGATTCCGCACTTCTCCCTACCTTTGTCCCAGCTAAACAGCACGGAGCTGCGTGCCTTTGCGGTGGTGAATCGGGAAACTGACAGCAAGGTAAACCTGAGACCACTTTTTTCCCTAAAAATAAAAAGGTGTATGGGAAATAATACAAACAACCCTGTTCTCGACCCTTTGGCCGAGGACATCCAGACCAATCTCGACATCCTCGCCACGAAGAGCGAGGAGCGGGAACAGTGTATCGACCGCATCGTGCTCGATGCAAAGGCGGCTGAGGTGAAAGACCTGTCGGTAGAGATTAGCATGCTCATCAAGCAGCAGAAGGCGACTTGGAAGAAAAGTGCCATTGAACTGGTGAGTAGTGAAATCATCCGTGCCGTCGGTGGCGACCTTGCCGTGTTCAACTATGAACCTCGTGCGAAGGCATCGCAAGAGGTGCATCTCTACACGGGGACGCATTGGCAAATGCTTGACCAGCAAGTCTATTATGACTTCGTAAACGAGTGCGCTCAACGCATTGGTATGCCTCAGGAGGAGCTGCACGAACCAGCCTTCATGGAGCGCATCTATTGGCAAGTGGCATTCCGTGTGGCACATAGCAGACCGATGCATCATTCCAGCAAGGTCAGCCGTATCAATGTGCAGAACGGCACGCTTGAGATTCGCGCGGATGGAACGGTCACGCTGCATGAGCATCGCCGTGAGGATTACTTCCTCTACTGCCTTACGTATGCCTACGACCCTGCCGCTGCGTGTCCCTTGTGGCTCCATTTCCTCGACGAAGTGCTGCCCGATGCTGATGCCCAACGTGTATTGGCAGAGTTTATAGGCTTTTCCTTCGTTCGTGGCATCAATCCTGAGAAAATGCTTGTACTGTTGGGTGGCGGCTCAAATGGCAAGTCCGTCACCCTCGCCATCATCGAGGCGCTTCTTGGTCGTCAGAACGTGAGCAATGTGACGCTTTCTGACCTTACTTGCGACGCTGAGAAACGTTGCATGACCGAAGGCAAGTTAGCGAACATCAGCCATGAGTCCGACCGTGAGATTGACGCTTCCATGCTGAAGAAAATTGTCAGCCTGGAGCCTATCGACATCCGCAAACTCTATGTGGGCACACGCATCATCCGTGAGTACGGAAAGCTCATCACCTCGTTCAACGCCCTGCCACGTGCCGAGGCCACACACGGTTTCTACCGCCGTTGGCTCATCCTTCCTTTCCGTCGCACCATCACGGAACAGGAAGCAGATGTCAACCTCTCCGCGAAGTTGTGTGGCGAACTCAGCGGCATCCTCAACTGGGTGCTCGAAGCCCTGCCTCAGTTCATGAGCCGGGGGCAGTTCTCACCATGTGAAGTCTGCCAAAAGGAACTTGAACGCTTCCGCTTGCAGTCGGACAGTGTGCAACTGTTCCTCTATGAGTGTTGTGAGCGCAATGAGACCATCACTACTTCGGGCAAAGACCTCTTCGCCAAGTACAAGAGTTTCTGTTATAATGACATGCTCCGTCCTGTGGGCAAGCAACGTTTCTTTGACCGTCTGGAGTCGTTGAATGTGACTCGCACCACCTACGGCAATCAGGTAGTGTTTAATCTCAAACTGAATCCCGATGCAAGCAACTGATCAGCACATACATTACGACACGGCGCGTCTTAACGCCGTGTCGTTCACCACACTTGCCGCCCATTACGGCTCAGTGGTCAAGCGGGGCAGCAATCAGTTCACTCGCTGCCCTTGGCACGATGACAAGCACCCCTCGCTTGCACTCTATGATGATGCACCTCATCAGCGCAGTCACTGCCATTGCTATGCTTGTGGCAAGACCGCCTCGCCCATCGACTTTGTCATGCAGCACGAAGGGTGTACCTTCCAGCAGGCTTGTGACATTATCGGTCGTGTGTTTGGCATCTATGGGGACAGTCCAACACCCCTTCCGTCACGGAAGTCCAAGCCTGTTGAGCTGGCAATGCAGAAGGAGTACACTTACATTCCGATGGAATATGTGGAACAGCAACTTTCGGCGGACAATTCCTTCAGCCAAGGGCTCTGCCACATCTTCGACCCTGCACTCGTTCGGCATCTCACAGAAGAATACTTTCTCGGATGCCTTGACACGGGCTTCTATCCTGATTCCGTCCTCTTTCCGAGCATTGACACCCAAGGACGTGTGCGTAACATCAAGGTGCAACACTACGGCACCGACCCCACGTCGCCTGATTTCCTCAAGAGTGACAAGCGTCACTGCTTCTGGCTGGGCGCGCAACTCGCCAAACAGGGACTTCTGCCTGCCGGTGCGCAGTTTGACAATGACTGCCTATTCGGTGCGCACCTTCTGCCACGCTATCCGACCGCTCCTGTCATATTGGTGGAAAGTCCAAAGAACGCCCTTGTCGGGGCATGTGCGCACCCTGAGTTCCTGTGGGTGGCGGCAGGTAACAAAGGGATGCTCAAACGCTCGGTGCTCACTCCCTTGCGTGGACGTATTGTCATGGTCTATCCCGACCGTGATGCCATCGAAGAATGGGAAGAGAAACTTCGTCACATGCAGGACATTGCACCTTTCCGCATTTCCCGTCTCTGTGACCGTGTGGCACCCGCTGACCAGCCCAAGTACGACGTGGCTGACTTCATCATCAGCCATCGTCTGGTATAACCCCGTTTAGTTTTCATTTAGTTTCTGAGGCATCTGCCTGTATCTCCACTCTGTTGGGATTCAGTTGGATGCCTCTTTCATTTTTAGTTTTTGCCTCTTTTCTCTAAAAACTTTCATAGAAAAGAAAAAATAATACAAAGTTTTTCAGCTCAACTTGGCAAAAACTAAAAAGTCAGCACTCAAGTAAATTGAAATCAATCACTTGTACACATACAAGAGAGCACTAAAAACTCAATAAAAAACCTTAATTCCGCAACACTATAATTTAACTTTATTTATAAGTTCCTGAGCAACA
>SAMEA3663015__coassemble_96_pt1 | contig 98313 bp, 83 predicted proteins | sample SAMEA3663015__metabat2_low_PE_019 | metagenome-assembled genome bin SAMEA3663015 (sample SAMEA3663015) | pig gut metagenome | biome: pig gut; feature: pig-associated habitat; material: faeces | place: France | collected 2012
TTTTGATTAGGGGGGCTTACTTTTGGAGAAATGTAACCCGAAGCCCATATTTACTTGGCTCCGGGTAGATAATTTATGCTATTTTGAGTTTTACCGGACAGCAATAATAAAAAATACATAGAAAGAGTTGTTCACCATATTTTTATAATTTTTGAATTGTACATCAATAATATATTATCTTTCCTGTCGTTGGGTTATATACACACCCCATATGGAAATTGAATTGTTCTCTTGTTCTTGCTGTGTTTTTTTTACGATCACGGTCTTCTGTGCTAGGATCACCTCCACTATATACCCATAAATGTGAGAAACACCACAATATGAATGTTAAGGCTTCATCTGCTCCACAGTGTACCCTGCATTGCGCAACAGTTGGATGATGCCGTGTTCTCCTGGCAGACGCCACGCTTCGAACTCAAACATGATAGAGGCTTTCGGCATGGCATCCTGCATGTGCGAGATCCATTTTTCGTGACGTTTCTCCTGGCTCTTCTGCCAGATGTAGTCAGAATCATGTGGAAGCATAGCTGCATAACCTTCATAGTCACCCTTCTTCCCGCAGAGGGTCGCCATCATTTCCCTTTTTGGTTTCTCTTCCCGTTCCTTGATTGCTGTCTGCAATCGTTGGTCATAAGTGGCAATGACGGTCATGAGTGTGTCAATCTGTTCATCAAGGCTCGTTAGCCATTGTCCCCAGTATGCGTCATCATAGTATGTGTAGTTATCGTATCCGATGTCCCAAACTTTCAAACCATGAAGTTTAGCCTGTTCAAGGGGCTCATTTTTAATATCTCGTTGTTCTCCATGTTCTTCCGGGTATCGATTTCGAACTTCTTGAAGGATGGAAAAAGTGAAAATGCATGTATAAGTATGGGGCTTGCTGTATTTCCATCCCAATCCCATTCCTTCGAACATATCTGCCAGATGCTGATGCCTTACTTTATATACCCCTGCATCCAGCGCCTCAATTTGCTCCTTGCTCAGCACGTCGTAGATGGTTTTGCCGTCGGGGAGTCTCGTCATTCCTTCTGAGGGGTCTGAAAAAATGGTATGGTCCTCTGCCATGCAAAACTGTTGACATTGAGCCTCCATCTCCGTGTACCCAAACAGGCTGTCAAGGTGTGCGATGGATAGATTACCCACCATTCCAAGCATGTACGATGGCTTCTCCAAACCATTTTCACTGATGCGGAAGAGGAACTGCGCATGGAGAGAGGAGGCAGCAAATGTCAGAAGTAATATGTATAACCAACGCTTCATGGGTTGTTTTTACTTATATAACGAATAAGAGAGGCAAAGTTAAACAAAAAAAGAAGTTTTTTTTAATTGTTGACTTTCATTTTTATATTCCCCATTTTTCGAAAAATGTATAACGAACACATAACTTTTTTAGGGGACAGCGCGTTTTTTAACATTGTACACAGCAAAATTAGTTCTTTCCAGTCATTAAACAAAGAAAAATAGTAGAAAAATGATAATTTGTGGATAAACTTAACGTGAGTTCAGCGATAAGCTGACCACTCATTAGCTTCAAAGTGAAATTCGCAATATTCACAATTCACATAATTCACAAGCGTCTTTGTTGTCAACTGTCAACCTTTATTATTACACTTTTTCATCCCGTTTTGTTTCACATTACACATGGAGACGGTTGGGGGTTAGTACTAATCAATTCTGCCGCACCCCGTCTTCTAGCCCACAGCTGTTGAGGTATCTCACCCATACAGGTGTTGGTATCTCACCCATACACCCAACGGCACCTCACCCATACACCCAACGGGGTCTCACTCATAAACTTTCCGCATAACTCTACATCATCTCACAAGACTCTCTTTCGTCATCTCCGCTCATGCTTGCTCGTGTCCACTACTGCCTCACACTCGTCATCTCCTCTTCGCCCCTTTCGTCATCTCCTCTCAAGCTTGCTCGTATACACCACTTCCTCGCACTCGTCATCTCTGCTTTGTCACACTCGTAATCTCCGCTTTGTCACACTCGTCATCTCCGCCTCGTCACTTCCGTCATCTCCCAGCTCTGACGCTCGCCATCTCCAAGCTCTGACACTCGTCATCTCCAAGCTCTGACACTCGTCATCTCCCGAGAGATAACGACTGAGGCGCCGGAGAGAACATTTCTGAGCCTCTTATGTGGATGCTAGTGAGCACAAGAAGCGTATGCCTGTCAAAGATAGGCACTCAGCGCGTAATAACATGCGCTGTAATAACGAAATATGATGCGCTGGGTGTACAAAATGAGAAGCGCACGGTGCGCACGTAGTTCATCAACACTTTTCAGCGTCACTCGTGTACACACTTCAATGTTGGTGCAATCGCACAGGCTCTTATTTTATTGGATAAGTTCTGCAATAAAACAATAAAATATTTGGAGGTATCGAAAATAATACCTAATTTTGTGGCATAATAACAATTAAAAGAATAGTTTTATTCCAGAGGTATTTAGATTTTTTGGTTTCTCGTTCTTCTTTTTCAGCAGAGAGCATGAGCCTGTGCATGTAAATGTTGAGGGCAATGGCGGAATGGCTAAGTTTACATGGAACGGAACAGAGTTTGAGCTGAATGAGAAGCAAGGAATCAAGGCAAATGACTTCAAGAAGATAAAAAGAGTGATAGATGATAATGCCGATATAATCATGAAACGCTGGAAGGATTATTTTGAAAATTAAATGGAGGAGTGTCTATGAAAATCAAGGAAATCTGGTTTGATGCCAACCACATTTGGGGCAGAGACGAAGCAGGAAAGGAATATAAGCAGTCACTTCTTTGGTATCCAAAGTTGCGAGCTGCATCTGCAGAACAGCGAAGCCAATATACTTTCGGCTTTGATGGCATTCATTGGCGGAATCTGGACGAGGACATCAGCTTCGAGAGTTTTGAGTACGAGGACGCTGAGCCAAGTGCCATGCAGCGATTCTTTCTGACACACAAGGAAATAAACGTTGCGGAGTTTGCCCGTTCCATGGACATGAACCCGACATTGCTTCGGAATTACATCAATGGATTCAAAAAACCTTCCAAGGAACGTGAACAAGACATAATGAACCACATCAAAAAATTGGGCGAAGACATGATTCAGGCATCATGCTATTCGTATAGGACAGACTTTGAGTCCGAATCGATGTTGGTTGCAGAACCATCATAACTGCAATAAGAAGACGGAGAATATTGATTGTTGATTTCATTTTCACAATCATTATACATCACAAGAGCCCGTGCAATCGCACAGGCTCTTATTGTTTTCATATATGCTGTTCTATGCTGAATTTCGTTCCATGTTTCGGAACAAGCAGAAGATGAGGAGAATGCCAATCAAGTAGGCAAGGAGGTCTGTCCACAGGAAACCCTGCCCGAGCATCATGTGGCCGATGAATGTGCTGCGGAAGGACACTAACCATGACCAGCGAAGAATTTGCGAAAACTCCACGAGGAAGGAGTGCGTCAGGCTGATGATTGCCACCGGTCGCAGAGATTGCTTAACCAAGATGATACGCCAAAGACAAAAGACCATCATCGCCCAGAGTGCATCACCTGTTTCTTCGGGAATCCACTTGAGATGTCTGGAATAGAGCCCTAAGGGTATCAGCACAATGATTCCAATCAATGAGACCAAAATCTTTCTCCGTATAGGCATCGAGGTTTAAAAATGGATGCCGAACCATGATGGAACGGCATCCTTTTGGATTGATGTTATGTAAGTTTATTATTCTGCTGAGTAGTCAATCTTGCTCATGCGCACGTAGGTAGCGTAGCGGTGCTGTGCTGCCTTCTTGGCTGCGTCGAAGAGTTCCTGAGCCTCGTTTGGACATACCTTCTTGAGAGAGAGGTAGCGAACCTCGCCGTCGAGGAATGCCTGGAAGTTATCCCAGTTTGGAGCCTTGGAGTCGAGCTGGAATGGGTTCTTGCCTTCCTCAGCGAGACGTGGGTCGAAACGCCAGAGGTGCCAGTAACCGCACTCAACAGCCTTGGCCTCTTCTGCCTGTGACTTGCCCATGCCGCCCTTAGCCTTCAAGCCGTGGTTGATACATGGAGCGTATGCAATGACGAGTGATGGGCCAGGATAAGCCTCTGCTTCGCGGAGTGCCTTGAGACACTGTGCATTGTCGGCACCCATTGCCACCTGAGCCACATAGACATAGCCGTAGGTTGACTGCATGAGACCGAGGTCTTTCTTGGTGATGCGCTTGCCGCCTGCTGCGAACTGAGCGATGGCACCGATAGGAGTGGCCTTTGAAGACTGACCACCTGTGTTGGAGTAAACCTCGGTGTCGATAACGAAGATGTTGATGTCCTCGCCAGATGCAAGTGCGTGGTCAAGACCACCGTAACCGATGTCGTAAGAAGCACCGTCACCACCGATGATCCACTGGCTGCGCTTCACGAGGTAGTGAGAGAGTTCAGAGAGTTGCTTGCAGATAGGACAGCCGTTGTTGCGACCTGCCTCGATGGCTGGAGCGAGTTTGGCTGCTGCTGCCTTAGAAGCGTCAGCGTTGTCCTTGCCGGCAATCCACTCTTCAGCGGCTGCCTTGAACTCTGCAGGAGTGCCTTCCTGAGCGCAAGCCTCGTTGAGGAGTGCCACGATGCGGGCACGCATCTTCTTGTTGGCGATGGCCATACCAAGACCGTATTCGCAGAAGTCCTCGAACAGCGAGTTAGACCATGCAGGACCCTGACCCTTGGCGTTCTTAGTGTATGGAGTAGATGGGATGGAACCAGAGTAGATGGATGAGCAACCTGTAGCGTTAGCCACCATCTGACGCTCACCGAAGAGCTGAGAGATGAGCTTCACGTAAGGAGTTTCACCGCAACCCGAGCATGCGCCTGAGAACTCGAAGAGTGGGGTAGCGAACTGGCTCACACGTGGGTTGGCCTTGTAGTCGATGAGGTCTTGCTTGCTGGCCACGTTCTTCACGCAGTAATCCCAGTTCTTTGCCTCGCCGAGTTCGCCCTGCAGAGGCACCATCTTGAGGGCCTTGTTGCCCTTCTTGCCAGGACAAACGTCCACGCAGTTGCCGCAACCGAGACAGTCCATGACGCTCACCTGCATGCGGAACTTCATGCCCTTGAGTTGTGCAGGAGCCAGCATGTCGAGTTTGGCAGCGTCGATGCCTGCGGCTTCCTTCTCGTCCATAACGAACGGGCGGATGGCAGCGTGAGGACAAACGAAGGCACACTTGTTACACTGGATACAGTTCTCTGAGTCCCAAGTCGGAACGAAGGCAGACACACCGCGCTTCTCGTAAGCGGCTGTGCCCTGCTCCCACATACCGTCCTCATAGCCCTTGTAGGCAGAAACGGGCAGGAGGTCGCCGTTCTGTGCGTTGATAGGACGCACGAGTTTGTTGATGAACTCTGGGTCGTCGTTAGCCTCCACTGGGTCAGCAGGAAGGTTCTTCCATGCTGGGTCAACGTCGAGTTTCTTGTACTCGCCACCACGGTCAACGGCAGCGTAGTTCATGTTCACGACATCCTCACCCTTCTTACCGTAAGACTTCACGATGGCCTTCTTCATCTGCTCCACAGCGAGTTCCACAGGAATCACCTCTGTGATGCGGAAGAATGCTGACTGAAGGATGGTGTTGGTGCGGTTGCCCAAGCCAATCTCCTGTGCAATCTTTGTTGCGTTGATATAGTAAACGGTGATGTTCTTCTCAGCGAAGTACTTCTTCACATTGTTGGGCAAGAAGTTCACGAGTTCCTCACCCTCGAAGATAGTGTTGAGGAGGAACTGGCCGTTCTGACGGAGACCACGGAGCACGTCGTACATGCGGAGGTAAGCCTGCACGTGGCATGCCACGAAGTTAGGAGTCTTAATCTGATAGGTAGAACGGATGGGCGTATCGCCGAAACGGAGGTGAGAGCAAGTGAAACCACCTGACTTCTTCGAGTCGTAAGAGAAGTAAGCCTGGCAGTACTTGTTGGTGTTGTCACCGATAATCTTCACAGAGTTCTTGTTGGCACCTACAGTACCGTCGGCACCAAGACCGAAGAACTTAGCCTCGAAGATGCCTTCACCACCGAGTGCCATCTCCTCTTCGATGGGGAGAGAACGGAAGGTAACGTCATCGATGATACCGAGTGTGAAGTGATTCTTTGGCTCTGGAAGTTCGAGATTCTTGTAAACAGTGAGAATCATCGTAGGAGTTACGTCGGCAGAACCGAGACCGTAGCGACCACCGATGATGAGAGGGGCGTTCTCCTGGCCGTAGAAGGCATCCTTCACGTCGAGGTAGAGAGGTTCGCCGTTAGCACCTGGCTCCTTCGTGCGGTCGAGCACAGCGATGCGCTTCACGCTCTTTGGCACAGCAGCGAGCAGACGCTCTACAGAGAATGGACGATAAAGGTGAACAGACACCATACCGTACTTCTTGCCGTTGGCGTTAGCGTAGTCGATAGCCTCGCGAGCAGCCTCTGTGGCACTGCCCATCAGGATGATTACGTCGGTAGCATCAGCGGCACCATAGTATGTGAATGGCTTGTACTCACGACCTGTAATCTTAGAGATTTCAGCCATGTATTTTTCCACTACAGCAGGAACCTCCTCGTAGAAGGGGTTGCAAGACTCGCGGTGAGCGAAGAACGTCTCAGGGTTCTCAGCCATACCCTTTGCCTCGGGATGCTCTGGAGAGAGGGCGCGAGAGCGGAACTCAGCCACCTTGTCCATTGGCACGAGAGGACGGATGTCTTCCATGTCCATCTCCTCAATCTTGTGATACTCGTGAGAAGTGCGGAAACCGTCGAAGAAGTTGATGAACGGAACGCGAGTCTCCAGTGCTGCCAAGTGAGCAACAGCAGAGAGGTCCATCACTTCCTGCACAGAACCTTCGCAAAGCATGGCGAAGCCTGTCTGACGGCAAGCCATCACGTCGCCGTGGTCACCGAAGATACAGAGTGAGTGGCTGGCAACGGTACGTGCAGACACGTGGAACACCGAAGGAAGCAACTCACCGGCAATCTTGTACATGTTAGGAATCATCAGAAGAAGACCCTGAGAAGCGGTGAAGGTGGTAGTGAGTGCACCAGCCTGAAGAGAACCGTGCACAGCACCGGCAGCACCTGCCTCCGACTGCATTTCCTGTACGAGAACTGTGTCGCCGAAGAGATTCTTGCGACCTGCGACAGCCCATTCATCCACGTGCTCAGCCATAGGAGACGATGGAGTGATGGGGTAGATGGCAGCCACCTCAGAGAACATGTAGGCTACGTGAGCCGCAGCGGTGTTACCATCACAAGTGATAAATTTCTTTTCTTTACCCATAATTTTAGTTAATTATATGAAGTATATTACAATTCGTTTGAAGTGCTATAGCATAAGATGATACAGCACCCTTTTATTTGTCTTGTGAAAAAATCCTTGCTTAATAGAGAAATCCGAAAAGCCAGAGGGGAATTTGGTTGCCCTCGCCAATGTCGCACTGATTCACAGCGTAAAGGGCTTTGGCCTTGCTTTTCAACTTGGTGCTGTGCTCTGCAATCTTGAACTCTACCTGCTCGTCAACGAGGAAGGAACAAAGGTTGCCGTGCTTGTTTACCTTGTGGTCTTTCCAGAGTGTGTTGCAGAAGAAGGTTTCCAACACATCATGCTCGTCAAAGCAACGAGGATAAAAACTGTACATCAGATTGGAATTGTGAAGCAGTACACGCGCTGGTTTCTTGGGGAACTCGTCGCCTTTTCCGTAAATCATGTTTACTAGACGTGCTTCTTCCAGATACTTGATGTAGTGCATCACCGTAGCACGGCTCATTCCAAGTTCCTGTGCCAATTGACTGACATTAGGAACGCTACTGCCGCTTGTGGTGAGCATATAGAAAAGTTGTTTGATTTTCGCCAAATACTTGAGTTCAATCTGCTTGACAAGCAGAATGTCCACTTCTATCATCATGTTCATGTTCTTCAACAGGTTCTCACTGTAGTTGGCCTTGTCAAGGAAGAACGGGTAGAAACCATGGTGGAGATATGCTTGAAAATACTCGCGGGGATTAACCTTTGCGAAAATTTCGGTGGCAATTTGTTTGTGGTTGGAGATGATCTTGTCCAGCGTATAAGAAGGCAGTTGTAGCCCTGTGGTGAGGTTCAAGAATTCGCGGAAAGAAAAACCACGTAGATTGTAAGATTTTACAATGCCGTTCAATTCGGGATTTTCTTCTTTCAGACGCATTACAGGCGAACCTGTGAAAACTATTTTCAAGCCTGGGTAGCGGTCATAACATTCGCGCAATTGTGCGCTCCAGTCGGGCTGCTTAAACACTTGGTCAATGAGCAACACTTTGCCCCCTGAATGATAAAACTCACCAGCAAACTCTGTGATGCCGACATTTTGGACGTAAAAGTTGTTAGTGTTAATGTACAAACATGAATGGTCGTACGGTGAGAAATGCTCTTTGGCATACTGTAGCAAGAAGGTCGTTTTACCTACGCCACGAGCACCTTTGATGCCAATCATTCGGTCTTTCCAATTGATCTCGTCCATCAGGTCACGACGCACGGGAGCCTTTAGATGCTCTACCAAATAAGCATGTGTGCGGAAAAAGGATTCCATGATTTTCTTGTTTTTAGAATGTCATTCGCGAATGTCACTTCGAGCACAAAAAGCCTTTGTGACGAAAATTTGTGCAAAAGTACGACTTTTTTCCTTAAAATGCAAACTTGACTTTGCAAAAAAAAGTTTTTCTTTGAAAATATTTTTTAGAAAAGGTTTTTGTTCTTGAAAAAGTGATTTTGTAGGCGATTACGGTTCTTTATGCGGAACGTTTAGTGGGGTGAACTTTTAGGTGTGGTGTAGTCGAGGGGTACGTTGTTTTTTGTTTAAAAATTCCAGATGGGGCCGTTGCCGTGTCCGATGTGCAGGTCTTTCCCTCCTCGAATGGCTTTGGATACAAACTTCTTTGCCATTCCAACAGCGGTCTCCAGTGGGTTGCCAAGAGCCAATGCGCAGGCGATGGCGGAAGAAAGGGTGCAGCCAGTTCCGTGGAGGTTGGTGCTGTCGATCTTTTCGTTTTGGTATTCATGTACACTTCCATCAGTGAGGAACAAGCGGTCGGTCATGATTTCCCCTTTGGCGTGGCCTCCTTTGAGAAGAACATTGGTATCGTATTGCTGTGTGAGGGTTTGACCTGCCTGCAAGTAGTCAAATGGAGTGGCGAGGGAGTGTACCAACAGTTGCTCGGCTTCGGGAATGTTGGGCGTGATGAGGTGGCAGAGAGGAAAGAGGTGTTTTTTGATGTATTGGATGCAATCGGAAGACATCAGGCGATGACCGCTGGTGGAAATCATGACGGGATCATACACAATGGGGGTGTTCATTCCGTTTTTTTGCCCCCAATCATGTAATGTATCAACAATAATTGTTGCAGATTCAGTGTTTGGTATCTGTCCAATTTTGATGGATTTAACGTCAAAATCATCAAGAATCGCTTTAAGTTGTGAACTGATTACCTTGGAGGGCACAGGCATCACGTCCTGTACTCCCATCGTGTTTTGCGAAGTGAGTGCTGTGATGACGGTTGCACCATAGCAACCCATGGCCGTAATGGTCTTCAGGTCTTGTTGAATGCCAGCCCCAGCTGAGGGGTCGCTGCCAGCTATGCTTAATACTATTTCCATGCGTCGCCGAGGATCATGGCTCCTCCGAAGCCCATTTGTTTGATGAGTGGAAGTTTGTCGAATGTGATGCCGCCAAGTGCCATCACCCGATGGTCGATGATGCCCTCCTTGTGTGCCCTTGCAATGTCTTCGGCTGTGAAGGCGGAGTGATAGCCTTGCTTTGAAATGCTGTCGAAGATAGGGCTAAGGCTGAGGTAGGTGAAAGGATGGCATTTCTTTTCAGCCAACTCTTCGATGGAGTGGCACGAGATGCTCAGTTGTCCTTTCCATCCTTCAGGAGGAAGAGGGTTGCGGCTGTTCAGGTGGATGCCTCTCAACGGATAAGTGAGGGCGAGTGTGTGGTGGTCGTGCAAGACGAGCCGCTGATGCAATTCTGCAGGAATGGCACGGATGAGTGCTTCCAGTTCCTGCCGTGTGGCCTGTGGTTTGCGCAGATGGATGAGGTCTATATCTCCTCGGCGGAGCAACTGAACAATGCGTTCAGCTTCTCCGTCGAAGAAATGAGGGAGTGTGATAACGATGGTCATGCGGTGTGTCCGAACAGGTCGAAGGAGGCATCCCAGTCTTTCCAGACGGGTTCGCGCCCTAATTCTTTGAGGCGTTGATTGATGACTTTTGCCGTGCGTTCGTCGCTGACGGTGAACTGCTCCAAGGCTTGTGGATAGGTGTGGTAGCCTCCGGGGTTCACTTTGCTTTCGGCCGACATGGTGGTGACTCCCAGCGTGCACATGTGGTCGCGGATGAAAGCGGGCTCGCGTGTAGAATAAGAGATGTCAACGTCGTGGTCGAAGATGCGCATGGCGAAAGTGGCTTGTGCCAGTTCGCGGTCGGTCATGTAGCAGTTGGGGTGAAAACCTTCGTTTTGTGCAGGACGCATGCGTGGGAAATTCACCGAGTATTTGGTCTTCCAGTAGTGCTTCTGCAGGTAGCGCAGATGGTGAGCCATCATGGTCACATCGGTGCGCCATTCTTTCTCCAAGCCGATGAGCACACCCATGCCGATGGAGTGCACTCCTGCCTGTCCCATGCGGTCGAAGCCGTCGCAACGCCACTCGAACTTGCTCTTCATGCCCCGTGGGTGGTAAAGGTTGTAGTGGTCGCGGTTGTAAGTCTCCTGGAAACAAATGACTCCATTCAAGCCGTGGCGGGTCAGTTCCTTGTAGTCTTCGGCCGAGAGGGGCATCACCTCTATCTTGATGTTGGAAAAGTACTTCTTGGCGATGTCGATGGCCTTGGCGAGATAAGGCACCCCAGCCTTGGCAGGATTCTCACCTGTCACGAGCAGGATGTTCTCGAAAGGAGCCAACTGCTTGATGGCCTTATACTCGTCTTCAATCTGTTCGGGCGTGAGGATGGTGCGTGCCATCGGGTTTTCTCTGTGAAAGCCGCAATAGACGCAGGAATTGGAGCAGGAGTTGGTGATGTAGAGAGGTATGAACATCGACATCGTCTTGCCAAATCGCTCCTCTGTGTATTTGCGCGACAAACGTGCCATTGTTTCGAGATAAGGCTCTGCGGCAGGTGAGAGCAGGGCCATGAAGTCGTTCACGTCGCAATGTTCTTTGGCTAAAGCACGTCGCACATCGGTGTCAGTCATGGAGGCAATCCGTTCGGTTGTCTCGTCCCAACTGATTTTCTTTAATTCTTCTGAAAACATAATCTTCTATTTCTTTTTGCTGCAAGGCTGAAAAGCATACTCTTTCAGGCTTGTGATAGTGGGATGCTGGCCGCAGAGGGGGCATCCTTCGTTCTTTGGGAAATCAAATCTTTGCCATTTCATTGTGAGAGCATCGAATGTGAGCAGGGCATTGTAAAGCGGTTCACCCACACCTGCCAGACACTTGATGGCCTCGGTGGCTTGCACCGTTCCGAGCATGCCGGCGATACTGCCCAGCACACCCACTGTGGCACATGTCTCCACATCGGAAATGGCTGGAGGCTCGGGGAACAGGCAGCGGTAGCAAGCGGTGCCGGGACGGTGTGTCATCACCTGGCCGGCATATCGGCTGATGCCCCCCATGCAGAAAGACTTTCCGAGCATCACACAGGCATCGTTGACCAAATATTTGGTGGCAAAGTTGTCTGTCCCGTCAATCACAAAGTCGTATGGACGAATGAGTTCCAGCGCATTGTCTTCGCTGAGATAAATCTCATGCTTGGCGATGTTGAGATCGGGGTTGATGGCTTTTAGTTTCTCTTCTGCCGAATCTACTTTGGGTCTCCCCACATCGGGGGTGGTGTGGATGACTTGCCGTTGCAGATTGGTCAAACCCACTTGGTCGCCATCCACCAGTCCGATGGTGCCCACTCCTGCTGCTGCCAGATAGAGAGAGACGGGGGAGCCTAATCCTCCTGCTCCCACTATGAGCACCTTGGACTGCAAGAGGCGCTGTTGCCCTTCCTTGCCGAAGCCGTCCAAAATGAGGTGGCGATTGTAGCGCCGTTTCTGTGTGGGGGTCAGTTCCATTACTATTTCAGTTTTCTGAGATCGTGTGTCAGCTTGGCAGCACAAAAGTTGGGACCGCACATGGTGCAGTATTCTCCATCGGTGTGCCCTGCTTCTTCGAAATATTGAAGCGAACGCTCAGGGTCGAGCGACAGGTGGAACTGGTCTCTCCAACGGAAATCGAAACGTGCCTTTGAAAGGGCATTGTCGCGGATGGTTGCACCCGGATGGCCTTTGGCCAAGTCGGCTGCGTGGGCGGCAATCTTGTAGGTGACCACGCCCACACGCACATCTTCTCTGTTGGGGAGTGCCAGATGCTCCTTGGGGGTGACATAGCAGAGCATCGCCGTACCCAACCATGCAATCTGTGCACCTCCGATGGCGCTGGTGATGTGGTCGTAGCCGGGAGCAATGTCCGTCACGATGGGACCTAAAGTGTAGAAAGGTGCTTCGTGGCAGTGGTCGAGCTGACGTTCCATGTTCTCCTTGATTTTGTGCATGGGCACATGACCAGGGCCTTCGATGAATGCCTGCACGTTCTTGTCCCATGCACGAGTGACAAGTTCACCCATCGTATCCAACTCGGCAAATTGCGCTGCATCGTTGGCATCGGCAGTGCAACCTGGACGAAGGCCATCGCCCAACGAAAGGGCCACATCGTATTGTGCCACAATGTCGCAGATTTCATCGAAGTGTTCGTAGAGGAAACTCTCCTTATCATGAATCAGACACCATTTGCTCATGATGCTGCCACCTCGGCTGACGATGCCACAAAGGCGGCTGTCGGCCAAGTGCACGTTTTGCCGACGAATGCCAGCATGGATGGTGAAGTAGTCCACTCCCTGCTCGCACTGCTCTATCAGCGTGTCTTTATAGATTTCCCACGTGAGGTCTTCCACACGGCCGTCCACTTTTTCCAGTGCCTGATAGATTGGCACAGTGCCTACTGGGACGGGGCAGTTGCGGATAATCCATTCACGGGTCTCGTGAATGTTGGCACCAGTCGAGAGGTCCATCAGCGTGTCACCTCCCCATTTGCAGGACCATACTGCCTTATCCACTTCCTCCTCAATGGAAGAGGTGGTGGCAGAGTTGCCAATGTTCGTGTTGATTTTTACGGCAAAGTTACGGCCTATAATCATCGGTTCGCTCTCGGGGTGGTTGATGTTGGCTGGCAGCACGGCACGCCCACGGGCAATCTCGTCGCGCACAAACTCTGGGGTGATGTGGCTCTTGATGCCCAATTCCTCGCAGTTCATGTTTTCGCGAATGGCGACATATTCCATCTCGGGAGTGATGATGCCGGCTTTGGCGTATGCCATCTGAGTGATGGCTTTCCCCTTCATGGCTCGACGGGGCAACTGTATATGCTCGAAACGTAACTGGTTCAAAGAGTGGTCAGCCAACCTTTGTTTGCCGTAGTCGGACGTGACTTCTTTCAGCTGTTCCGTGTCGTTGCGGTCAAGAATCCATGATTCACGCATACGGGGCAATCCTTTTTTAAGATCGACCTCAATGTTCGGGTCGGAGAAAGGACCGCTGGTGTCGTAGATATAGACAGGAGCATTAGGTTCCGTGTGTGGAATACCTCTTTCATCTTTGGTCACGGTCGGAGTCAGGTTTACCTTTGTCATGCCCACACGGATGTTTGGGAAAAGTTTTCCCTGCATGTAGGCTTTCTCGCGTTTGGCGTAGGCTTTATTATCTTGTGGCATAGTTTTTTAGTTTAAGAATGCGGTTAAAGGACTGGATGCTTCGGCACAATCGGCAATGGCTCCAAGACCAGCCTCATATGCCTGACGGCCGGCAATAACTGCCTGACGGAAGGCATCTGCCATAGCAACGGGGTCACCTGCTACGGCAATGGCGGTGTTGACCAGACAACAGTCGGCTCCCATTTCCATCGCCTCGGCTGCATGGCTGGGGGCACCAATACCCGCATCCACCACAACCGGCACAGTAGCCTGTTCAATGATAATCTGCAGGAAGTCCTTCATACGTAAGCCCTTATTTGTGCCGATAGGGGCAGCCAAAGGCATGACGGTGGCAGCACCGGCCTCTTCCAGATGCTTGCAGAGAGTGGGGTCTGCCTGGCAATAGGGAAGCACGACGAAGCCTAACTTGACCAGTTGCTCCGTTGCTTTGAGCGTTTCAACCGAGTCAGGCAACAGATAGCGTGGGTCGGGGTGAATTTCCAGTTTCAGCCAGTTCGTTCCGAAGGCCTCGCGAGCCATCTGCGCAGCAAACACTGCTTCTTCGGCATTGCGCACACCCGAAGTGTTGGGCAGCAGCTGGATGTTCTTGTTCCGTGTGATATGGGTGAGCAGGTCATCCTGCTTGTCGTTCAGTTCAATACGCTTCATGGCCACAGTGACCATCTCTGTCTGCGAAGCCTCGATGGCACGTGCCATCAGGTCGTTGTTGTTAAACTTTCCCGTTCCGAGAAAAAGGCGAGAGCCAAACTCCCGTCCTGCAATGACTAATTTACTCATGGTTTTGTGATATTGATGATTTTTTTCATTTCGTCAATCGGTTTCTCCGCATGGAGAATGGTGCCGCTGAGCGCAATGCCCGTAACTTCTGTCTGCATGATGGCAGGAATATCCTCCGCCGTAATACCGCCAATGGCGACAATGGGCAAGTGGATGTTGGCTTCCTCCATCAGCTCCACAATGTGACGATAGCCCTCAAGACCCAATACTGGCGAAAGGTTTTTCTTGGTCGTGGTGAATCGGAAGGGGCCACAACCGATGTAGTTGGCGGAAGCCTCATAGTGAGCCTTTACATCCTCAAAAGTATTGGCTGTTCCACCAATGATGAAAGCACTTCCCAACACTTTTCTTGCCTCACTGATAGGCATATCGTTCTTTCCCAGATGCACTCCGTCGGCACCGAGTTCTTTGACCAGTTCCACGCGGTCGTCTATGATGAAGGTAGCACCGACATCTCTGCACATTTGTAGTGCTTCGATGGCAACAGGGCGCACTTCCTCATCGGGTGTGTCCTTCATGCGCAGCTGAATCCAACGGCATCCACCTTCAAGTGCCAAGCGGATGGAATCAAGATAGGAGTAGCGTTCCGTGTAGTGAGAGATGAATTGCAGCATGCCTTATCCTCCACAAGCGGCTTTGATGATGATCACGTCTGCGCCTTCTGCTATAGGTGTGTTTGCCCATTCCGTGCGCGGAATCATCTGGTTGTTGATGGCCATAGCCACTCCTTTTTCTGGCAGACTCATTTCCTGCGCCAATTCTTGCAGATTGGTAGAGGTAATGCTTGTCTTCTTGCTGTTGATGTTAATGTCCATATATATAAATAATGTATAAATGAAGCAACCCCGAATAGTCGGACATACACTGTCGTTGACTACTCGGGGCTGCTTGTTCTTGCCATGTGGCAAATCTGATGTCACTTTTCCCTGCGCCGGCATTACCCGTATCAGGTTCTATGGGTGTAATCTCAGCCTTTACTTATTCAGTATCAGCACCCCGAGCATGTTATTTGTCTGCAAATATAGTGATTATTTTTCATATACAAATATGAAACGGAATTTTTCTTATTTCAAAGTGATGATTCTTTTTTTTCTTATCCTACGATTTGTGGATATTGCATGGTGGAACAATGCAGAGAACCATGCTGAAGGATGAGCACTCGACAATCGATGCCGATGACTTCTCGATTGGGAAATGCGATTTTCAGTTGGGCAAGGGCTTCGCAATCCTTGTCTGGTTGATGATAAGTAGGAACAAGTACGGCACGATTGATGATGAGGAAGTTTGCATGTGTGGCGGGAAGTTTGTTGCCGTCCTCATCAAAGCAGGGGTCGGGAAGTGGTAGCGGAAAGAGAGTATAGGGTTTATCTTCCACTGTACGAAGGGACAGCAGCTCTTGTTCCATGGCTTGCAGTTCCTCATAGTGCTCGTCTTGTGGGTCATAGCATTTGACATAAGCGATGGAGGTTGGTGAACAGAAGCGGGCAATAGTGTCGATGTGTCCGTCTGTGTCATCACCAGCTAACCATGAGTGATGAATCCATAGAACTCGTTTCGCCTGAAAGTAACTTTTTAGTTTCTCTTCAATCTCTTGCTGAGAGAGTGTGTTGTTTCTGTTTTCCGCAAGCAGACAACTTGATGTGACCATCAGTGTACCTTCACCATCGCTTTCTATACTGCCACCTTCAAAAACGAAGTCAAGGTGGTTCCTATATTCAGCCTTTGTGCCAATAGCACAGTATTGGGTCGTCAGATAAGGTAGAATCACCTTGTTGATTTGGTTGTCATGGTTAGCTGCAAACTTCAGCCCCCAACCGTTGAACTGGAAATCGTTGAGGAGTACTCGTTTCTGTGCGGAATCAATGCAGGTGATAAAAGCGTGGTCACGCGCCCATGTGTCGTTGGTGGGGCATGGAACAAACGTGATGCCTGCCATATTGACACCTCGTTGGATGAGGTCGGCTCTTGTCATGTCGGGATATTGAGCAACAATGAGAACTGGTTCATACTTGCTTATCTCTCGTACAATCTCACAAAAACAATCAATGGCATCAGTCAGCACAGGTGCCCAATCCGTATCCTTGTGAGGCCACGTGAGTTGCACAAATGCTTGCTGATGCCATTCTGCTGGGAAAAACATGGTTTTTCTGTGTTATTTTTTCAATGGAGTAGGACCATTCAATGTTGGTTTGACAGGGATGATGTTTCCCTTCTTGTCGAAAGTCATCTTGTCGATGCATACTTCTCGATGGATGCCAGGATCATGGTCAATGAAGTTCTTGTTGATACGGTGGTAGCAGATGTACCAGTCATCCTTACCCTTCAACTGCAATACAGAGTTATGTGCAGTGCCGTATATTTCCTCTTCTGGCAGTTGCTCGATAACGCGGTAGTGCTGTTCGTCAATCTGAATATCGCCTAGAGGGGATGTGCTGGTTCCGTAGCATACATGGTAGTTGGGTGATCCTGTATCATCAACTGACCAAAGGAAGTAATAAATCCCCTTACGATAAAAAACGTATGGTGCCTCGCGATAGGCCCATGTCTGAAGGTCCCCTCCTTTGGGAGTGAGGTTCTTGGTCGTTTGTTTCTTTATTGAAAGCATGTCGTCTGTCAGTTCGGCACCAGCCATAAATCCGTTGCCCCAGTAGAGGTAGTATTTCCCAGATTTTGGGTCTTGGAACACATCCACGTCTATGGCTTGTCCACCACGGACTCCATTGGGACGATCTGCGTCAGTGATGATGGGTGTGCCCGAATCCACAAAAGGTCCTGTCGGAGTGTTGCTGATAGCCACGCCGATTTCCTTGCGGTTACTCTTGGGATTGTGTGCAGAGAAATAGAAATAATATTTGTAGGAACCATCTTTCTGTTTGCGCTCAATGATGCATGGAGCCCATGCGTTGCCCGTTGCCCATTTCACTTGATCACCCTTCACGTCAAGCATTTTCCCTTCATCTTTCCAATTGGCGAGGTCGGAGGAGGAAAATACACTGAAATCGTGACCTCCCCAACCAGGTGTTCCATCAGTTGTACTATAAATGTAGTACTTTTTTGTCAAATTGGAATAAAGAATTTCGGGGTCGGCATGGAAACCGGAAAGGATGGGTTGATTATGATTGCTAAAGACTTTCAGAAGCCGTTCTTTCTCAGTCCGTGTGATGGGCATGATGGTGCCGTGGCGTGGGGTGAACTTTCCCTTTGTTGCTGTATTTTGCACGAATTCGAAAGTCTTGAGATCATGAGATTTGCAGAATTGGTAGTGACCGTTGCCATAGCAGTCATACATGATAATCCACGATTTACCATCGAGGCTCTTGCACACACCAACACCTTCCACGGCTTCCTGGGTCTGCTCTACATGCCCCTCGATCATTTGCCACTTGTCGGTCAGGTTTTTGGCCACTGCTTGATAGATGCCGCGCCCAGACTCCTGCTTGTAGAAGAGGTGGTAGAGTTGGTCTGCCTCATTGTAAACGATGTCTCCATCGATGGTAGCGTTGCCTGCATCGAAGAGCCATTGTGGCTCTCCTTCAAGATTTGTGAAATCCTCGTTGGCATATTGGTAATATATCTTGTCGAACGAACCTGGGTCACTGGTGCGAAGGGAATAAAACACCATGTATTTCCCCACTTGATGGTCATAGATGGTTTCTGGTGCCCAAACACGAATGACATTCTTCCATTTCTTTGTATATCGAGTAGGGAAATTGATTACAGAATGTTGCCAGTTGATGAGGTCTGTTGATTTCAGCAGCACCATGCCGCGATTGCTTGACCATCCCAGGCTTGACTTCATGTCTGTTGCCACCATATAGAAAGTTTTTCCGTCTTCACCACGAAGAATGTGTGGGTCACGTACACATTGTGTGAAGGCGATGGTGTCAGATGAGATGACGGGATAACCATCATTGAGAGGTGTGAAGTTATAGCCGTCGTCGCTGATGGCATAGCAAATCTGCTCGTCCTTCGGGTCGTTACTGTTGAAATAGGTGAACAGGTATGCCACCATCTCGTCTGGATTCTCTGATGAAGCCTGTGTCGTGTTGCTGGCGAATGAGGGCATCGCCAACAGGGTGTAAAGCGTTGTGGTTAATAAGAATTTGTTGTTCATAAAGGGTAATGTTTATTGGTGTGTGATGATTATTTGTGCCCGGTAAGGAATAATTCTGCCTTCTTGATGTCGTCAGCATGGTCAACATCGAGAATCTTGCTGAAGGGGTAGGCTTTCAGTTGAAACCCCTCCTTCACTAACTGTCGTTGGAAATTTCTCATCCTCGATTGTCCTTCCTGGATGCATTTGTCGATGACAGGAAAACTCTTTTCGCTCAGTCCGTAAATGCCACCTGATATATATGACTGCGGTTCGTTATCGAGAAAGGCTGTGATATTAAGTTGTTTGTCTGTCGCAATGTAGAGCGGTTTTTCATCATCGATGTAATCCGTCACTGCCATCAAACCATCATGACAAGATGCCTCCCATGCTTGGATATATTGTTTGAATTCGTTTTCGTGGAAGATAGTGTCAACCGTGGTAAGACAGAATTTCCCATCTCCCATCACCTGACGCAATTCGTGGAAACTGTGCATGGATGAAGGGGTGGTTTTGACAATTAGGTGTATCTCTGGATTCTCTTCTTGTAGTTGGCGGAGATGCTCCTGTATGAGTGTCGTCAAATTGTTGGTGATGATGTAAATGTCTTCGGCTTCACAATCATTAAAGATGCGGATGAGACGGTCTATCATCGCTTCACCATTCACTTTGACCAATGGCTTGGGCAGTTCCACTCCCTCTTGTGCCATCCGCGTTCCCTCTCCTGCTGCAAGAATAGCAAACTTCATGTAATAGGCAATTGATAATTGGCTATTCGGACAGGAAATTCCACGACAGCCAATTATACATACATTAGAAATTGAATTCCTCGCTCACGCTCTTCTGCTCCGAAACGGCACGAATGGCACGGGCAAACATCTCTGCAATGGAGAGTTGCACCACCTTGGGACATTTTTGTGCGTAGGGGATAGAGTCTGTGAACACCATTTCTTCCAGTGCTGACTGCTGTACACGGTCACTGGCAGGATCACTCATCACGCAGTGGCTGGCAACAGCGCGTACACTTTTGGCTCCAGCCTTCATCATCTCATCGGCAGCACGTGTAATGGTTCCTGCTGTATCCACCATGTCGTCAACAATCACAACGTCCTTGCCTTTCACGTCACCGATGATTTGGATGGAGTCAACCACGTTTGCTTGTAAGCGCACCTTGTTGCAGAGCACCAATGGGGCGTTCAGTTTTTTTGCAAACAGACGCGCACGTTTGGCACCACCGACATCAGGTGTGGCAATGACCAAATCTGACAAGTGAAGATTCTCCACGTAAGGAACTTCCACGAGTGAACCATACAGGTGGTCAACTGGCACATTGAAGAAACCTTGGATTTGATCAGCATGGAGGTCCATCGTTATTAGACGGTCGATGCCTGCCACGCTAAGTAAATCTGCCACAAGTTTGGCTCCGATGCTTACACGGGGTTTGTCTTTTCTGTCCTGACGTGCCCATCCGAAGTAGGGGATGACAGCCACGATACTACGGGCACTGGCACGTTTGGCCGCATCAATCATCAGCAGCAGTTCCATCAGGTTGTCGCTGTTGGGAAATGTCGATTGAACAAGGAAAACATCGTTTCCACGGATGGACTCCTCAAAAGACACAGCAAACTCACCATCTGCAAAATGTGAAATCACCATATTGCCAAGTGGACAGCCCAAACTTTGGCAGATGCGCTCTGCTAAATATCTTGTTTTTGTACCGGAAAATACCTTAAAAGGTCTTGCTTCACTCATGTTTTTTCTAACTGTTTAGAACGTTGATAGGTTATTTCTGTGCAAAGGTACGAATAATTCGGAATTTATAGGGCGGAAAGCTTGAGTTTTTTCATCTTTGATTTTTACTTTTTCCGTTTCCGCTTTCTATTTTTCATTTTTCCTCCTTTTTTCAGAAAGCACTTTCCATGTGAAAATAGAGCCCTTGTCCGTACTCGTTTTCTGCTTCGCTGGCAAAAATGTTGAAGTCAATTCGGATGTGTTCGCGATCAGGAAATGGAACGGATACCACTGCTTGGGCATGGGAGGCATCTCCTTGAGATTGTTTCACAATGACTAATGGATACTTCTCTTCTGCTTGTTGGATGAACTTTTCGAGCAGTATGGAGGCATTGCCGTATGTGTTTTTATCCTCTACGCTGATACTTACGGGAAAATGCCCCTTTGGATAATTCGTTTGTTTCTTTTCATTCATAAAAGAATGTGTTTATTTGCCAAAACCTGCTTTTTATCATAAATAAGGTTAAAAAATATGCTCATTCTATAGCGGCAAACTTTTTAACTCCTATCTTTGCAATAATTTTGAACGCAAAGGTAGCAAAATAATGTTGAAAATATTTATTTTTTGTGTCATAATTATTGGCATTGCGGTGCTTTTGATGAGTGTTCGTATTCTTTTGAAGAAGAATGGGCGCTTTGTGAAGACACATGTCAGTCAGTCGAAAGCAATGCGTGACAGAGGTGTCACCTGTGTACAGAGTCAAGAATTTGCCATGCGCCACAAATCGCCATATGCCATCAAAGAGTGAGAAACAACAGTAATCAAAAGATATGAAAAAAATCACAACACTTGTCCTTCGAGGACTGATGATGGGTGCCGTTGTTGCAACTATCACTTCATGTAACAATGTTAACAATGAAAATGCTTCAGAGGCAACTCCTGCGAAGGCATCCTCCAAAGAGGCTCCTAACTACAAAATTGCGTATGTGTTGATAGACACACTCACATCTCAGTATCAGAAGTGTAAGGACCTGGAGGAGGAATTCACAAAGAAGCGTGCCAATGCCGAGTCAACAATCAATGCGAAAGGCAAGAACTTCACGGCGCAGATGCAAGAATTTAATCGTAAGTACCAGAGCAATCAGTTCACTCAGCAACAGTTTGAGGCAGAACAGGCGCGTCTTGCCAAGTTGCAGCAGGATTTGCAGGATTTGGAGGCACGTTTGAGCAATTCTCTTCAGGAAGAGTACCAGAAAGAGTTTCAGGCTTTGACCGATACGATTCAAAACTTCACCAAGTCATACGCCAAGGAGAAAGGTTATGATTTTATCCTTTGTAAATCATCTGGTATTGACAATGTGCTCTATGCTAACGAGGCATACGATGTGACAGACGAGGTAGTGAAAGCCTTGAACAAGCGTTATACAAAAAACGCTCCTAAGAAAAATGAATAAATAAAGAATGAAGGAATGAAAAGTTGCCCTCAACTGTCAACTCTCAACTCCTTTCACTCCAATTAAGAGACAGACAAAAAAAAGGGAGGCAGTCAAGTGAGAGTGCACTGAAAAACCCCTCAAGTGATTGCCTCCTTTTTTTTATTGTCTGTTGGTTATCTTCATATAAGATCGATGCTTCGCTTCACGAACTTGTTGAGTGCTTCGCCTCTCAGCAAGCCATTCTGTAAGAGCGCCAAGTCAATGAGTTGGCTAACTACTTCTGGTTTGGCTTCTTTGATGCTCTGCTTGATGAGCGGATGGTCGGTGTTGAGCACCAGGTTGAGCATTGTCGGCATTTCTCCATAGAACGCCATGCCTGGCTGCAGGCGCGACATGTCCTTCATGCGTCGCATATACTCACTCTGCGTCATCACCACGGGTGCTGCAGTCTCGCCCAGTGCCTGTGGCTCCACGTTGAACTCGATTTTGTCAATCTTCGGCAGAGCGTTCTTGAAGGTTTCGGTGAGTGACTTCTTGTCATCCTCTGGCAGTTCTTCCTTCTTTTCATCACTCTTCACGATGAGTTTATCGACCACATCAGAATCGACACGGGTGAATCTGCTCTTCTCAAACTTCTCCTCATAGAGGTTGCACATAGCTGGGTCGAGTTGACCGTCCATCAGCAGCACATTGTAGCCCTTGGCATTGGCGGCATCGATGTAACTGTACTGGTCATCTTTGTTGTTGGCATACAAGTAGATGAGGTTGCCGTCCTTGTCGGTTTGCTCACCCTTGATGAGGGTCTGATACTCCTCGAAAGTGTACATCTTCCCCTCGGTGTCCTTCAGCAGGGCGAAAGCCTTGGCCTTGTCGTAGAAATCGCCCTCAGAGAGCATGCCATAGTTGATGAAAATCTTGATGTCGTCCCACTTCTCTTCAAACTGCTTGCGGTCGTTCTTGAAGATAGATGACAGACGGTCGCTCACTTTTTTTGAAATGTAGGTGGAGATTTTCTTCACGTTCGAATCGCTCTGCAAGTAACTACGGCTTACGTTCAGCGGAATGTCGGGCGAGTCAATCACACCATGCAACAGGGTCATGAAGTCAGGCACAATTCCCTCCACGTTGTCGGTCACAAACACCTGATTGCAGTAGAGGTTAATCTTATTCTTCTGAATGTCGAGGTTGGTCTTCACCTTCGGGAAGTAAAGAATACCCGTCAGGTTGAAAGGATAATCGACGTTCAAGTGAATCCAGAACAGAGGCTCATCGCTCATGGGGTAGAGTTTCTTGTAGAACTCCTTATAGTCCTCATCCTTCAACTCAGAAGGTTTGCGAGTCCAGAGTGGGGTGGTGTCATTGATGACATCGTCCTCGTCGGTCTCCACACTCTTCTTCTCCTTATCGTCCCACTTCGTCTTCTTGCCAAAGGCTACAGGCACGGGGAGGAAGCGGCAGTACTTGTTCAGCAACTCGCTGATTTTGTACTTCTCCAGGAAGTCCTTGCAGTCATCGTCGATATACATCACGATGTCGGTGCCACGGTCAGTCTTCTCCGCATTCTCGATGGTGAACGAAGGACTTCCGTCGCAACTCCACTTCACAGCCTTCGAGCCTTCCTGCCAACTCTTCGTGATGATTTCCACCTTCTTGCTCACCATGAACGAAGAGTAGAAGCCCAAGCCGAAGTGGCCGATGATAGCGTTGGCATCCTCCTTGTATTTGTCGAGGAAGTCGTTGGCACCCGAGAAGGCAATCTGGTTGATGTACCTGTCAATCTCCTCTTCGGTCATGCCGATACCACGGTCGCTCACGGTCAGTGTGCCCTTGTCCTTGTCGATGCTTACACGCACAGTCAGGTCGCCAGCCTCCTCCTTCAACTCACCCTTGCTAGCCAGCGTCTTCAACTTCTGCGTGGCATCCACGGCGTTGCTCACAATCTCACGAATGAAAATGTCATGGTCACTATAGAGAAACTTTTTGATGACGGGGAAGATGTTCTCGGTTGTAACCCCGATGTTACCTTGTTGAGCCATAATGCTATTTACAATTTGACAATTTACTATTTATATTTTATTTTCGTTATGGGAGAAGAGGCAAAAAAAATGCCAGCCATTTCCATGACTGACATTTTGTCGGTGCTATCATTGTCTATTTCTTTTTAATGACAATCCTGCCATCTTTCAATTCTGCCAGAATTGTGTCGCCTTCGTGTACTTGCTCCTCGACAATGCGCTCGCTGATGCCGTCTTCCAGATGCTGCTGAATGGCGCGGCGCAATGGACGGGCACCAAACTGTTTGTCGTAACCTTTCTCGGCAATGAACCTCTGGGCTTCCTCTGTAATTTCGAGGTGCATGCCGAGGTCTTCGATGCGCTTGTACAGGCCTCGGAGTTCTATGCCGATGATTTGGAGGATGGCATCGAGTTCCAGTTGGTCGAAAGTGATGATTTCGTCAATGCGGTTGAGGAACTCAGGAGAGAACTGCTTGTTGAGGGCCTTCTGAATGACGGAGCGAGAAACTTCCTTGTCATCCTTGTCGGCCATGGCTGCAAAACCGACACCTCTGCCAAACTCTTTCAGTTGGCGGGTACCCACATTGCTGGTCATGATGATGACTGTATTGCGGAAGTCTATGGTGCGCCCCTGCGTGTCGGTCAGACGACCATCGTCCATCACTTGCAGAAGCAGGTTGAACACGTCGGGGTGTGCCTTCTCTATTTCGTCTAACAACACAATAGAGTAGGGTCTGCGACGTACTTTTTCGGTCAGCATACCGCCTTCTTCGTAGCCCACATATCCCGGAGGGGCACCTACCAGTCGGCTGACGGTGAATTTCTCCATGTATTCGCTCATGTCGATACGGATGAGGGCATCGGTGGAACCAAACATATGTTCAGCCAATTTCTTTGCCAAGAAGGTTTTTCCAACACCTGTAGGTCCGAGGAACATGAACGTGCCGATGGGACGGTTGGGGTCTTTCAATCCCACGCGGCTGCGTTGGATGGCATTGACTAATTTGTCAACGGCAGCATCCTGTGCTATGACGCTGTTTTTCAATTCTTCACGCATGCCTTTTATACGGATGCCCTCAGCATTGGCCATCTTGCTCACAGGAATACCTGTCATCATGGAAACGGTTTGCGCCACTTGTTCTTCGGTTACTTTTTGCCGTTTGTCTTCCAGTGTGTCTTCCCAGCGCTTCTTCATTTGTTCCAGTTCATCACTGGCGAGTTTTGCACGGTCGCGATAAGTTCCTGCAAGCGCATAGTTTTCATCTCTGACAGCATTTTCTTTCAGCCGGTTGAGGTCAGCAAGTTCTGCTTCCTTGTCTTCAATCTCTTTGGGTACACAAATGTTTTTGATGCGTACGCGCGACCCGACTTCGTCCAATACGTCAATTGCTTTGTCGGGGAAACTACGGTCAGTGACATAGCGTTCTGTCAGTTTGACGCATGCCTTCAATGCCTCGTCTGTGTAACAGACATTGTGATGTTCCTCGTAGCGGTCTTTGATGTTATTGAGAATAGTCAGTGTCTCTTCTGGGGTGGTTTGTTCTACAATCACCTTTTGGAAACGGCGTTCGAGGGCGCCGTCCTTCTCAATGCTCTTTCTGTATTCATCGAGTGTGGTGGCTCCGATGCACTGTAACTCGCCACGTGCCAAGGCTGGTTTCATCATATTGGCGGCATCCATCTGCCCGGCTTGGTTACCTGCACCGACAAGCGTGTGAATCTCGTCGATAAAGACGATGATGTCAGGGTTGGAACGTAGTTCGTTGATGATGTTGCGCATGCGCTCTTCGAATTGTCCGCGATATTTTGTACCAGCTACAACGCTCGACATGTCAAGGCTGACGATGCGCTTATCAAAAAGTACACGTGCCACTTTTCGTTCGTTGATGCGTGCAGCCAATCCTTCCACAATCGCGCTTTTGCCCACTCCTGGTTCACCAATCAGCACGGGGTTGTTCTTCTTTCGACGTGAAAGGATCTGTGCCAGGCGCTCTATTTCAATTTCGCGTCCTACCACAGGGTCAAGTTTTCCCTCGGCTGCCGCTTTGGTGAGGTCGAAGCCAAACTTGTCGATGGCAGGCGTGTCAGAATTACCTTTCTTTGTGGTCTTCGAAGTTGTTGTATTGTTTAAGGCTGGTGCAGGTTCCCCGCTTGATGGTGGTGGGGTTCCTTCCTCATCCTCATCTTCTTCGTCAAAGTCAATGTCGTTTTGTGGTTGTGTGGGGGCTTTTTGTGTGCTTAACGAATCGTAAAACTCCTTGTATGTCACATCGCAGTCATTCAGTACGCGTGCCACCGTGTTGTCGTGTTGTTTAAGAATGGCAAGCAGCATATGCTCAGCATCACTCTCCTCGCTTTTCAACAGACGTGCTTCAAGCACAGCCAACCGCATGATGGTCGTCGATTGCTTGTTGAGAGCAATGTCGGTGGAAATCAGGGCTTGACCATTGTCTCTCACGGTACGTTCCAGCACCTCCTTGATGGAAGGGATGTTGACATAGAACTTTTTTCGCAACAAGTCTATGGCGCGACTTTCGCCGTCACGAATCATCCCCAACATCAGATGCTCAGGGCCAATGTAGTCATTGTTGAGTCTTAATGCTTCCTCTTTGCTGTATCCGAGGATACGTGTGATTCTTTCAGAATATTTGTAGTTCATCTATTGGATGTAATCGTTTGGTGAATATACAAACAACACTTTCAACAAAACAGGTGCCGAAGAATGTCATTGTAGCCATTTTGTCAGTCTCTCAATGATTTCTGCCTTCATGTCTTCGGGCATGTTACTGATGCGACTGCCATGACTGCCTCTCGGTTGCACATAGACACGCATATTCTTTTTTTTCTTGCAATTGAGCCATGTGCATACTCCGCTGGCACTCCAAGGGTCAATCTCTCCATATATAAATATATGTGTAGGGTCTTCTTTCTTGAGGAACTTCACTGTTCGTTTATAGAGTGTAGCGTCAAAATCATAGTGTCTTAAACTGTCGGGTAGCATGATTTTTTTCAGATATCCTTTGGTGCTCTTCAGCGAAGTCCATTTCTTAATGGGCTTGAGCGAATATCCGTAATAGCCCAGTTCCTTGATGGCTTGCACATCGAACGGCATATATTTGTTGGGATAGCGGAAGTAATCTGGTTCTGCCACATTCATGAGGTTGCTGAACCATGTATTGTCGTCATCGTCCAGCGATGGAATGGTGCTGACTGGAGTGCCCCATTGCCATAGGGCGAAGGGATACTCGAGCACACAATAGTCGTAGATGTCTTCTTCTGGAAGATAGAAGTGATAGTCGTGCTTGGTGCAATACTCATGGAAAAGCGGCATCAAGTCTTTCTTGCGTTTCATGAATTCCTGCATGGCTTGCTTGACGACCTTTCTCTCTGCTTTCGTACCTACCTGCTTGGCCAGGAATTTCTCATGCCGTCCATCCTCGATTGCTCGATTGAGTGGTGCCACATAACTCACGCTGACATCGACATCGTCAGGGTAAGTGGCACGATAGAACATGGTGGTTTGTCCGCCTTTGCTGATGCCTGTGCTAATCCACTTGCCCGTGAAAAGTTGTCCCATCGTTTGTCGCACATGGTGGTAATCTGCCAATGAGTTATCGACTGTCATGTAGTCCCAGTTGGTGGGTTGGGGTACGCTCTCGGCGAAGTAGCGGTACTCGCACAAGATGACGTTGGCATCGAACAGACGGCTCAGCTCCTCTTCATAATCGGGACTTATGCCGTAGTTAGCAAAATAACCTTCAGTAACAATGATGGTGGGCTTGTTCAAACCTTTCATTCCAATAATGATACGTTCTTTCAGAGTGCCTTTCGATAAAGTCTTCCAATCCACCTGCTGCTCCATCTTCAGTACATATTTCTCCTTGAAAGTGGAAGTCTCCAATGGCTTCACATCGCTTATGCCCTCCAAAGCGCACAATTGCTGCATGAAGAGGGTTGAGTCATTTTGTGCCGCAAGCCCTAAAGCCATCAGTGCGGCAACCCCAAGGAGTGCTAATCTTTTCTTATTCATCGTGAACGTACCTGATATTGTCTCAGTCCGGGAGGTGTTGTTCATAAGTTATGAATAATTGTTTGTACCATATGAATAATTATTCCAAACTTATGAACGACTTCTCTTTAGGATATGCGGTCTTTGTTAGTATGCCCGAGCAATCAGTACACGATGCTTGGCAGGTTTTCCGCTCACCATATCCACACCTTCCGTCTGCTCGAACATGAATGGAACGCAGCGAATGGTTGCTTGCGTGTCCTCCTTGATTTTAGCCTCGGTTTCTTCGGTGCCGTCCCAGTGGCAGAGGAAGAAGCCGCCTTCCTTGATGCGCTCCTTGAATTCATCGTAGTTGTCGCACTCGTAGATGTGGGCATTGCGATAGGCGATGGCTTTTTGGTAGATGTTTTGTTGAATGTCGTTGAGCAGGTTCTTGATGTAATCCTCAATGCCTTCAATCGCCACATTTTCTTTTTCCAGTGTGTCACGGCGCATCACTTCCACAAGTCCTTTCTCCAGGTCTCGGGCGCCTAACACAACGCGTACAGGTACACCCTTCAGTTCGTAGTCTGCAAACTTGAAGCCTGGACGCTTGTTGTCAGCATTGTCATATTTCACGCTGATGCCCATCGCCTTCAGATTCTTTAAGATAGCCTCAGCCTTCTCGTTGAGCATTGCCATCTGGTCACCCTTTCCGATAGGGATGATCACTACTTGCAGTGGAGCCAACTTCGGAGGCAGCACCAGTCCGTTGTCATCGGAGTGAGTCATGATGAGCGCACCCATCAGACGGGTGGAAACACCCCAAGAAGTTGCCCACGCATATTCCACCTTGTTGTCTTTATTGAGGAACTGCACGTCAAATGCCTTTCCGAAGTTCTGACCCAAGAAGTGGCTCGTTCCACTTTGCAGCGCCTTGCCATCCTGCATCATTGCTTCGATAGTGTAGGTGTCGAGCGCGCCAGCAAAACGCTCTGTCTCGCTCTTCACACCTTGAATGACTGGCACAGCCATATATTCTTCTGCAAATTTGGCGTACACTTTCAGCATTTGTTTGGCACGCTCCTCAGCCTCTTCACGAGTGGCATGAGCCGTGTGACCCTCTTGCCAAAGGAACTCCGATGTGCGGAGAAATAGACGGGTACGCATCTCCCAGCGCATCACGTTGCACCACTGATTGCATAAAATAGGCAGGTCGCGATAGGACTTAATCCAATTCTTATAAGTGTTCCAGATGATGGTTTCCGAAGTGGGGCGAATGATAAGTTCCTCTTCCAGTTTTGCAGCAGGGTCAACCACCACACCATCGTGGGTGTCATTGGTCTTCAAGCGATAATGAGTCACCACAGCGCATTCTTTGGCAAAGCCTTCTACGTGTTCTGCTTCCTTGCTCAAGAAACTCTTCGGAATCAGCAGGGGGAAATAAGCATTTTGCACACCAGTCTCCTTGAACATGTCATCGAGTACACGCTGCATCTTCTCCCAAATGGCATATCCGTATGGGCGGATCACCATACACCCTCTCACGTCAGCCTGTTCTGCTAATTCAGCCTTCACCACCAGTTCATTATACCATTTGGAATAATCTTCTGACCGCTTGGTCAGGTCTTTCAATTCTGTTGCCATTTTCTTCTTTTTGTCTATCTTTTTTTTGATGAAAATTCATTTTGAGCCACAAAATTACTGAATATTTAGGAAAAAATCATTTTTTTTCAATTTTATTTGTCACAATGATGGAATATATCAGTGAAAATTGCGATATTTGCACTTGATGTTACTTTTTTATGTTACAATCAATAATGTTTCTAATATTAACTAAAAAGCAAGTGAAAATTATGAAGAAATCAAAGTTTAGTGCTATGTTGATGGCTGCACTTATTGTTCTTTCAGGATGTGGCATGAACAACACTGCCAAGGGTGGTCTCATCGGTGGTGGTGCAGGTGCAGGTATTGGAGCACTGGTCGGTAACCTGATTGGAAGAAATGCAGGTGGTACGCTGGCAGGTGCGGCTATTGGCGCTGCTGTTGGTACGGGTGCGGGTCTTCTGATTGGTAAGAAGATGGACAAGATGAAAGCCGCTGCAGAGCAGGTGCAGAATGCTCAGGTGGAAAGCGTGAAGGACAGCAATGGACTTGATGCTGTAAAGGTTACATTTGATTCGGGTATCCTTTTCTCATCTGGAAAATCCACACTCAGCGGAACTGCAATGAACAACCTTAACGACTTCACGAACAATGTGTTGAAGGCATATCCGGATTGCGACGTGGCTATTCAGGGCTACACGGACAATACAGGCTTCAAGGGTTCTACGGCAGAGGAGAGTTTCCAAAAGAACATCAAACTTAGCCAAGAACGTGCTGATGCTGTAAAGTCTTATCTGTTGGCTCAAGGTGCTGCGACTACTCAGATTAAGAGCTGTACAGGTTTTGGTGAGAACAATCCTGTGGCTGACAATTCAACCAAGGAGGGTAAGGCACAGAATCGCCGCGTGGAAATCTATCTCTATGCGTCAGAGGCAATGATTAACGCTGCAAACGCTGGTACATTGCAGTAAAAACATCGGAGCAGGTGCAGGGCTGACCGTCAGTTTTGCACCTGCAACGGTTCATAAGATGGTGTGAAAATGGGGAATTTCTTTTCCAAATTGGGGAATCTGGTGAAGTGGACGCTCATCGTCTTATTGGCGGGAAGCATCTTGCTGGTCTTTGCCTTCCGTTACCTCCCAATTTATACCTCACCGCTCATGTTCATAAGGGCGTATGAGCAGGTGAGCAGGGGAGAACAGATCAGATGGCATCATTCGTGGGTGCCACTTGAGGAAATGTCTGCCGACTTGCCGCTTGCAGTGATGTCGTGTGAAGATCAGAATTTCCTCATCCACAATGGCTTCGATTGGGATGCCATTCAGAAAGTGATAGATGAACGTGCTGAGGGTGAGCGTTTCCGAGGTGGCTCCACCATCAGTCAGCAGACGGCTAAAAATGTGTTCCTCTTTCCAACATCCTCATCGGGAAAGTTGGCATGGTTCCGCAAAGGTGTTGAGGCTTATTTTACTATTTTGATGGAGTTTATGTGGGACAAGCAGCGGATTATGGAAGTCTATCTGAACACGATAGAGATGGGGGACGGTATATATGGCGCACAAGCCGTGGCGCAAGAACATTTCGGATGCGACGCAAAAAATTTGACCCGTAACCAATGCGCAATGATTGCTATCACGTTGCCCAATCCGATCAAGATGAACTCGGCATCACCGACTAACTATATGTATCATCGTCAGTCGTGGTGTCTCCGGCAGATGAAGTGGCTGGGGCATTTCCCTACGAGAGAAGAGATGCTGAAGAATGGCGATGCAGATGGAGAAACTGAGGAGTAAGAGGTGGAAAAAACGAGAAGCTGAGGAGTGAGGACATAACCGAGACAGGGTGGAGGGATGAAAGCCCCCTCCGACTCCTCTAGGGGGAGAGGAATGATGAAAGATATGAAAAACATTTACAATAAAATAAATGAGAATGGAAAACATAGTGAATGGTTGCAACAGAGGCATACTTGTCATTTTCCTTCTGTTTTCTTCCTTCCAGCTGCATGCAGAGAAGTTTGTGTTTACGACTGCGTGGACTCCTCAGGCGGAGTTTGCGGGCTATTATGTGGCTAAGGAGAAGGGTTTTTATAGGGATGTCGGACTGGATGTGGTGTTTCGGAGTCCTTCTTTGACGGGGTCTGTTTACCATCGTCTGGAGACTGACGAGTGTGATGCGGGCATGTTCTCTTTGATGGCTGCCATCGACATCGTTGCCCATGGGACTTCTTTGGTGAATATTTTCCAGACTTCGATGAACAGCAGTTACTTGATTGTTTCCCGATGGGGCAAGAATCCGCTTGCCCTGAGGGGGGGACGTTTGGGTGTCTACATGTCGGAGCCGAATTATTTGGCTTTTATCCTGGACAGGAAACGGCGGATGAATTTTGAGTGGGTCTTTTTCACGGGCAACATCAATGTGTTTCTTTCGGGGGGTGTGGATGCGATGGCGGTGGTGAGTTACAGTGAGTTCCTGCTGCTGAGGCAGGCGGGGTTTGAGATGAAGGAGGGGAGCCTTTTCAGGTTTAAGGACCATGGTTACAACATTCAGGAGAATGGTGTGTATGTGAAGCGTGATTATTTTGAGTCTCATCCTGAGCAGGTGAGGCGTTTTGCGGCTGCCAGCAGGAGGGGGTGGAAGTGGGCTGCCTTGCATCCTGAGGAGACGTTGGACATTGTGATGGGGTATGTGCGCAGGGAGAATGTTCAGACTAATCGTGTCATCCAAAGGCTGATGCTGGAGGAGATTCTCCGTTTGCAGATTGACTCTGATTCGGGTAGGCGTGAGTTTCGGGTGCGTCCCGACATGGTGAGGAGGGCGTGTTTGCTGATGAGGGACTTTGGCATGATTGACAGGGAGGTGTCTTATCAGGAACTCATGGGGCGGACTAAACGGTTGGGAGTTGACAATTGACAGTTGACAGTTAAGGTTAGGGTCAGGGTCAGCCTCTCTAAACACTAAACACTAAACTCTAACGAACTCAACTTTCGGAAGTCATAAAAACCACGGATTGCACAGATTTTTCCAAAAGTCCTGCAGGGCTTTCCAATCTGTGAAATAAGAGAGAACCTTTAGCTCGACGAAGTCAAACTTTAATAACGAACCTTAAAAAGAAAGACATAGGGAATGAATGTCATCACTTACATACGTCGTTCGTTGGCTGCACGGCTCAGCATTGGGGTCGGGTCGTGTGTGGTGTTTCTTTTTGTCTTGGCTCTTGGCGTCTTGTTTCACTATTCGCAGTTGGCGGTGCGTGAGGAGGCGATGGAGAAGGCGACGCAGTCGCTGGAGAGCACTTTGCTGAATGTGGAGAACACGCTGCATGGGGTGGAGGTGGCTGCCAATAACATGAAATGGTTGGTGGAACAGCATGTTGACACTCCCGATTCTATGTACACTTTCAGCCGCAAGATTCTGGAGAACAATCCTAACCTCTATGGCTGCTCCATTGCTTTCGAACCTTTCTTCTATGAGGAGAAGGGGCGGTATTTCTCGATTTACTCTAACAATGCGGGTGACTCGATACAAACCGAACAGGAGGGTAGCGATGAATATGAGTATTACTATATGGATTGGTATCTCATTGCCAAGCTGCTCAATAGACCTTGCTGGGTAGAGCCTTTCCGCGATTATGACAATGGGGGCATTGAGGTGGATGATTTCATCACTTCGTTCTCTCAACCCATTCGCGATAAGGATGAAAAAATTGTGGGCATCCTCTCTGTTGACTTGTCTCTCACGTGGTTCTCAAAAACTATTTCCCAAGCTAAGCCATACCCCCATTCATACAGTGTCCTGTTGGGAAAGGGGGGGACGTTTCTTGTCCATCCCGATACGACCAAACTTTTCTATGAGTCCATCTTCACTTCCACTCTGGAACATCCCGACGAAGAGATGACTGCATTGGGCAAGGCGATGATTGGGGGTGAAAGCGGATATAAGGTGCTGCACCGCGAGGAACAGAACTATTATGTATTCTACAGACCTTCCACTCATACGGAATGGAGTGTCGCTATTGTTTGTCCTGAAAATGACATTTTTGAACCTTACTACCGGTTGCGTACAAATCTGATAACAATTACGATTATAGGTATCTGTCTGCTGCTCTTTTTCTGCCTGTTTATTATTCGCTATAATCTGAGACCGCTCAAACAATTGGGGCTTTCTGCTGAAAGAATATCTCAGGGCGATTTCGATGTGATTGTTCCCGACAGCAGACGTCGCGACGAGATTGGTCAGTTGCAGCATAGTTTCTATAAGATGCAGCGTTCGTTGGTTGACTATATCAATAAGATACGTCACTCCACTGAAGTGTTGACCCAACAAAACGCAGAACTGACCAAAGCCACCGAACTGGCAAAGGAGGATGACCGTATGAAGACGGCTGTCATCAACAACATGACCGGTCAGATGTTACATCCTGTTGACATCATTGTGGCGGAGAACGACCTCATTCGTCAAGAATATGAAAACCTCTCCGAGGAAGAGATGACACAGCATGTTGACCGCATGCTCGAAAGCACGGAAGATGTGACCCGTTTGCTCAATCAGATCCTGAAGGCTTCCGACGCTTCTTCTGATACGTCTGCTTCTTCCGATTCCTCAGATTTGTTAAACGAATCCCCAGTGACCCCATGAATATAATGAACCCCATCACGAAAATAAGGAATTCATTATCAACGAGAATAGGTCTCTTGGTTATGATTTTTGCGGTGCTCATCTTTGTGGTGTCCACCGGATTCCTGTATGTCAAAACGCGCAACTATGTTCGCGAAGATGCCCTTCGTCGTGCCTCACAGGTGCTCAACAACACAGTGCTGAGAGTCTCGGTCATCCTGAATGAAGTCGAGATTGCCACCAACAACACCGATTGGCTTGTCCGTACCCATTTGCATCCAGACTCGGTTGTGGTTTATTCTCGTCGATTGATTGAAATGAATCCCAATTTCAAAGGGTGCTCCATTTCCTTCGAACCCTATTTCTTTAAGGAAAAAGGGAAATATTTCTCCGTCTATTCTTCTCGTGAAAACGACACAATTCGTACCGAACAGGAGGGTAGCGACGAGTATCGTTACTACGATATGGAATGGTATTTGATACCCAAGCAGGAAAACAAGCCCTGCTGGGTTGACCCTTTCTATGATGATTATATAGAAGATAATTTCCAGCGTGACATGATCACCTCCTATGTCGTGCCTCTCATCAGCAAAGAGGGGCAATGCATGGGTGTCATCTCCGCCGACCTCTCCTTGTCATGGCTCTCTCGGACAATTACCTCGCAGATGCCTTCAGCCCATTCCTACTGTATCATGTTAGGCAGAGAAGGAACCTACTACATCCATCCCGACACAAAGAAACTCGTTGTTCAAACTATCTTTACCGATACTGACCCCGACCGCGATGCCGACTTGATAGAACTTGGTAATAGTATGCTTAGGGGAGAAGAGGGCATGAAGCAGTTGCGGCTGAATGATGAGAATTGTTTCGTATTCTACCGTCAGTTGCCACAGACAGGATGGAGCATGGCCATCATATATCCTGAAAACGAGATATTTCAAGGCTACAACCGGCTTTTCTACATCGTGCTTGCCATCATCTTCGTCGGACTTCTGTTGCTGTTCATCTTGTGCCGCAAGATTATCAACAATGCCATCATGCCAGTCAATCAGCTCGCTAACTTGGCGCGGCACATCGCAGCAGGAAACTTCGATGAGCATATACCTCGCAGCGACCGCATCGACCCCGTAGGACAATTGCAGAACACCTTCAGCGTCATGCAGGAATCCATCTCTGGCTATGTCAACGACATCTATCATGTAAAGGCGGAGATAGAGGAACATAACAATGAACTTGTCCGTGTCAACAAACAAGTACAGGAAGCCCTTGAAAAAAAGACGGCTTTCATGCAGGATCTCACTCATCAGGTGCGCACGCCGCTCAACATCATCATCGGATTCTCGCAGGTGCTTCGCATGGGGCATCAGTCCATCCCCGAAGAAGAGTTGGTGACCATTCTTAATGGCATGCAGGTGAATTCTCAGAACATTAAGGGCATCATTGATAAACTGCTGACTGCTTCCTTTCTTGAGAGCACGACAAGTGTGCCGAAAGACACCTGGTTTGCTTGCAATGACCTTTGTCGCAAGACACTTGCCAAAATTAAACTCAAATGTCCCAACACTGTCAAGTTGAAATTTGTCACTTGTGTCCCAGATTCTCTGACCATTCCTGCAATCTCTGATGCATTGCCTAAGATGCTGCAGCAAATGCTTGACAATGCCAACCAGTTCACACAAGAAGGACTCATCACGTTGGAATGCAGGTTGAAAGACGAACGGAACATCCATTTCATCGTGACCGACACGGGCATAGGTATTGCGAAAAAGAATGCCCGTCGCATCTTCATCCCGTTCCTTAAACTCGACTATTACAGCGAAGGACTTGGCATCGGTCTTACTCTCATTCGTCGTGGAGCAGAGTTGATGGGAGGTACTTTCATTCTCGATTCCTCTTACAAAGGAGGCGCCAGGTTTATCCTCACCTTGCCGCTGTGATTTCATGCACCGTGCGTATAATATTTCGTGCACTCAGCGCGTAATATTTCACGCACCATGCCCGTATTGTGGGGTTAAAGGCAGTCTTTTATGGTAAATAAATGGAACTTTTATGTGGAAACAAAAGAAAACTTTGATGAAAAGAGAATAGAGAGAGAATTTTTTCGTACCTTTGCACAATTATTGTTTATTTAAACGCAAAAACTTTATCTTTCAGATATGCCCCAAATATCTATACGAGGAACGGAGATGCCCAGTTCGCCTATTCGCAAACTGGCACCGTTGGCTGACGCAGCCAAGAAGCGTGGAGTCAAGGTTTATCACCTCAACATCGGACAGCCCGACCTGCCCACACCCCAAGTGGCACTCGATGCCATCAAGAACATTGACCGCAAGATTCTGGAATACAGCCCATCGCAGGGTTATCGCAGTTACCGCGAGAAGTTGGTCAACTACTATGCCAAGTACGACATCCATTTGACTGCCGACGACATCATCATCACCAGTGGTGGTTCTGAAGCCGTGCTCTTCTCTTTTTTGGCATGCCTGAATCCGGGCGATGAAATCATCGTGCCAGAACCCGCCTACGCCAACTACATGGCGTTCGCCATCTCGGCAGGTGCCGTCATCCGCACCATCGCCACCACCATCGACGAGGGCTTCTCACTTCCCAAAGTGGAGAAGTTTGAAGAACTCATCAACGAGCGCACACGCGCCATCCTCATCTGTAACCCCAATAACCCTACGGGTTACCTCTATACTCGTCGCGAGATGAACCAGATTCGCGACCTCGTGAAGAAGTATGACCTCTACCTCTTCTCTGATGAGGTGTATCGTGAATTCATCTACACTGGCTCCCCCTATATCTCCGCTTGTCACCTCGAAGGCATCGAACAGAACGTCGTGCTCATCGATTCCGTGTCCAAGCGTTACAGCGAGTGCGGCATCCGTATCGGTGCCCTCATCACCAAGAACGAGGAAATCCGCAAGGCGGTGATGAAATTCTGCCAGGCACGTCTCTCTCCGCCACTCATCGGTCAGATTGCTGCCGAGGCAAGCCTCGATGCCCCCGAAACGTATAGCCGTGACATCTACGACGAATACGTGGAGCGACGCAAGTGCCTCATTGACGGACTTAACCGCATTCCTGGTGTCTATTCGCCCATCCCAATGGGAGCCTTCTACACCGTGGCACGTCTTCCAGTCGATGACTGCGAGAAGTTCTGTGCATGGTGTCTTTCTGACTTCAACTACGAAGGTGAGACCGTCATGATGGCTCCGGCTGCAGGATTCTACACCACACCTGGAGCCGGCAAGAACGAAGTCCGTATCGCCTACGTGCTCAAGAAAGAAGACCTCATCCGTGCCCTCTTCGTGCTGAGAAAGGCATTAGAGGCTTATCCGGGCAGAGTTGATAATCTTTGATTTTAAAGAGGAATTCCTCATTCCTAACGGTGTCTTTCGAACTTTTCATAGCCAAACGAATTTATGCGGATAAAGCAGAGGACGGGGAACGGTTTTCCCGTCCTGCTATTCGTATAGCCATGCTCGGTGTAACCATCGGTGTGGCAGTCATGTTGGTGAGTTTGGCTGTGGTGCTCGGCTTCAAACATGAAGTGAGCGAGAAAGTCGTTGGCTTCGGCAGTCACATTCAGGTGATTAGCCTCACACAGAACCAGAACTATGAGATGATGCCCGTGCTCACCAATGACACCCTCATCCGCAAGGTTAAGAAAGTGAGAGGCACGGAGCATATTCAGCGTTTCGCCACCAAGATGGGCATTCTGAAAACAGAAGAGAACTTCCGCGGCTTGACCTTCAAGGGAGTGGGAGAGGACTATGACCTTTCTTTCTTCCGCACTTCACTCAGAGAAGGAACGATGCCCAAGTTCTCCTCCAAGGAGGCATCCAATGAAATCCTTTTGTCAAAGAAGGTGGCAGGTGACCTTGGCGTGAAAGTGGGCGACAAGATTTTCGCCTACTTCATGGGCGAGGAATCGATGCGTGCCAGACGTTTCAAGTTGGCAGGTGTCTTTGAGACCAACATGAACGACTACGACAAAAACTATGCCATCACCGACATCTATACCATTCGCAAACTCAATGGTTGGGATGCCGAGATGTCTTCAGGCTTGGAGGTGACGGTCAATGATTTCGACAGGGTTGAGGAATTGACCAGCAAACTTCAGTTCATCCATCAGGGCACCGACCGTCAGGGAGTCACCTATGGTGTGTTCAGCATCAAGGACATTGCCGCCCACACCTTTGCGTGGCTTTCCGTGCTCGACATGAACGTGGTCATGATTCTCGTTCTCATGATTCTCGTCAGTGCTTTCACTGTCGTCAGTGGCTTGCTCATCATCATGCTTGAGCGCATCAGCATGATAGGCACCCTCAAAGTCCTTGGAGCCACCAATGTGTCCGTGCGCAACATCTTCATCCAATTCAGCATTATGCTTGTGGGCAAAGGGCTTCTTTGGGGCAACATCTTCGGCCTTCTCCTATGCTGGCTACAACAGCAGTTCCACATTGTATCCCTCGATGCCTCCGTCTATTACATCGATTCCGTGCCCATTCAGTTTAATTGGTGGCTTATCCTCGCTATCAACGCAGCTACCCTCCTCATTTCCACTCTTGTCATCTGGGGCAGTTCCCATCTCATCAGCATAGGGAAACCTTCAGAGACTATTCGGTACGAATAAGCCCCAATAACTTATTAGGGAAAAAAGGATTTTTTTATTGAGAGGATATTTGAGTTTGTTTTTGATGCTTTGTTGAAAAAGCAGTACATTTGTAAAATTGTATAGAGAAATACATTTTTTTTAGGTGTGTAAAAAAAATGGGAGGGAAATTTGTTTTCATTTTCCATTTTTTTGTAACTTTGTAGCCGAGAATATATGATTATGATAAAGTGAGATGCTAACCTGAGAGGGTTGGTGGAAATAATAGTTTAACTTATTAAATTCAGTGAATTGAATGGAAGAGAATGCTGACAGAGTGCAGGAGCAGAAGCGTGTGTCCTGTGCTGGCGGGTGGATTGGCTCGCCTAAGGAGGATGAGTTACCTCCTTTCAACTTTCCCATTGAGGACAAGTCGGAGAGAATTATCAAAGTGATTGGCGTTGGTGGCGGCGGCGGTAATGCTGTGCAGCACATGTGGGAAGTGGGCGTGAAAAACGTCAACTTCGTTGTGGTCAATACGGACAGTCAGGTACTGGTGCCCAACAAGGTGCCTAACAAGATTCAGTTGGGTGATGGCTTGGGTGCTGGCGGTGACCCTGAGGTGGGGCGGAAAAAGGCAGAGGAGAGTATTGAGGACATCAAGGCGATGCTGGAGGGTGGTACCAAGATGGTGTTTGTCACGGCAGGTTTGGGTGGTGGCACAGGAACGGGAGCCGCTCCTGTGATTGCTCGTGTGGCAAAGGAAATGGGCATCCTGACGGTGGGTGTGGTGACGTTGCCGTTCTTGATGGAGCGTCCCAAGCGTATCAACATAGCCTTGAAGGGATTGGAGGCGATGAGGAAGTGTGTGGATTCGCTGATTGTGATTAACAATGAGAAGTTGCTGGAGGATGAGCGTTATGTGGAGATGGATTGGGATGAGGGGATGCAGAAGGCGGATGAGGTGCTGACCATTGCTACGAAGACTATTGCCGAGATTATCACGGTGAGAGGTAAGGTAAACCGAGATTTCAACGATGTGAACACGGTGATGAAAGATGGTGGGGCAGCCGTTGTTTCGGTGGCGAAGGCGAGTGGTGAACAGCGCATACTGAAGGCGATGTCAGAGGCTGTGAACTCGCCGTTGATTGCCAACATGGACAAGCAGAAGACGAAACGACTATTATATATAGTATATAGTGGAAAGAAGAATCCTGCAAAGATGTCGGAACTGCGTGAAATCAATGCCTTTATGGAAGATTTTGACGAGAACATTGAGGTGCTTTGGGGACATTATCAAGATGATGAACTGGAGGACGAAATCAAAGTGGCGATAGTGGCCACTGGTTTTGACCAAGCGGACACCTCCACGGGGAATGAGGAGATGTCGGACGAGAAGCGTCTGTTGCAAAGCCTGCGTGAGAAATACTATGCAATGGTTCCACGTGTTGTGCAGGAAAAGGAAAAAGAGGGGAATGAACATCCCATGGATGGCGTGACGTTAGAAGAGACTCCTGAGAGTGAAGTGCTGTCGGACGAAGAGGATGGGGTGACTGTGTCAGAGGACAATGAGGAAAACGAAGGCGATTTTCAGTCAAAAAGAGGATCTTTCTGGTCGGCTGTCAAGGAGAAGTTGAACAGGTGGGTGGAGGAAGTGTGACCTTGCAATAGGCGAATAGGTGTGTTGTTGACTCCGCTGAAGGTACTTACGTTGGGAAAACTCAATTAAAATTTGGTAATTCTCTCACTTAATCGTAACTTTGCAAGTCAAAACTTTTATACCAATGGAATTAGCAAAAAATTATAATCCTTCCGAAGTGGAGGGAAAGTGGTATCAGTATTGGCTGGACCACAAACTCTTTGCCAGCAAACCCGACGGACGTGAACCCTACACGATTGTGATTCCGCCACCCAACGTGACGGGTGTGCTCCACATGGGACACATGTTGAACAACACGATTCAGGATATTCTCATCCGTAAGGCACGTATTGACGGCAAGAATGCTTGTTGGGTGCCGGGCACAGATCATGCGTCAATCGCTACCGAGGCAAAGGTGGTGAACCGCTTGGCTGAACAGGGCATCAAGAAGCGTGACTTGACCCGTGAGGAGTTCTTGAAGCATGCGTGGGCTTGGACAGATGAGCACGGTGGCATCATCCTGAAGCAGTTGCGCCATCTGGGTGCTTCGTGCGACTGGGACAGAACGGCGTTCACAATGGACGAGAAGCGCAGCGAGAGTGTGCTGAAGGTGTTTGCTGACCTCTATAAGAAGGGCTTGATTTATCGTGGTCTTCGCATGGTGAACTGGGATCCGAAGGCACAGACAGTGCTTTCGACCGAGGAAGTGATTTACCGCGAGGAGAAGAGCCACCTGTTCCATTTGAAGTATTATGTGGCAGACCCCGAAAACCTCAAGTCGGTGGGCGGAAAGGTGTCTATCGACGAACTGGAGAAGGAGGGCAACGTCATCCATAAGGATTCGAAGGGCTACTATGCTGTAGTGGCCACCACACGTCCTGAAACCATCATGGGCGACACCGCCATGTGTGTCAATCCCAAAGACCCGAAGAACCAGTGGCTGAGAGGTCACAAGGTGATTGTGCCGCTGGTGAACCGTGTCATCCCAGTGATTGAAGACCGCTATGTGGATATAGAGTTTGGTACGGGTTGTTTGAAGGTGACACCTGCTCACGATGTGAACGACTACGCATTGGGCAAGACACACAATCTCGACATCATCGACATCTTTAACCCTGATGGAACCCTCTCGGAGGAGGCTGGTCTCTATGTGGGGCAAGACCGCATGGAGGTGCGCAAGCAGATTGCCATCGACTTGAAAGAAGCTGGTTTGATGGAGAAAATTGAGGACTACGACAACAAGGTGGGCTATTCAGAGCGCAACCAAGACACCGCTGTGGAGCCTCGTCTGTGCAAGCAGTGGTTCCTCTCGATGAAGCACTTTGCCGACATCGCTCTGCCTCCTGTGCTGGAAGGAAAGATTAAATTCTATCCGACCAAGTATGTGAACACCTATCGCAACTGGCTCGAGAATATTCAGGACTGGTGCATCAGCCGCCAGCTCTGGTGGGGACACCGCATTCCTGCTTACTTCCTGCCTACACCAGAAGGAGAGGAAGAGAAGTATGTGGTGGCACTCACAGTTGAAGAGGCATTGGAAGAAGCGAAGAAGATTCCTGGTTACGAGAACATCACCATCGACCAGCTCACACACGATGAGGATGCCCTCGACACATGGTTCTCTTCATGGCTCTGGCCTATCTCCCTCTTCGATGGCATCAACAATCCTGGCAATGAGGAAATCAACTACTATTATCCCACCAGCGACCTTGTGACTGGTCCAGACATCATCTTCTTCTGGGTGGCACGCATGATTATGGCAGGTGAGGAATATCTCAAGGATGTACCTTTCCGCAACGTCTATTTCACAGGCATTGTGCGTGACAAACTGGGTCGCAAGATGTCGAAGTCACTCGGCAACTCGCCCGACCCGCTGGGACTTATCGACAAGTATGGCGCCGATGGTGTGCGTATGGGCATGTTGCTTTCTGCTCCGGCTGGCAACGACATCCTTTTCGACGAGCAACTCTGTCAGCAAGGTGCCGCCTTCTGCAACAAGATATGGAACGCGTTCCGTCTGGTGCAGGGTTGGGAAGTGAAGAACGACCTTGAGCAACCTGCTGAGAACAAGAAGACCATTGCATGGATGGAGGCTGTCATCAAGACGGCTTTGGCCGACATCAACAACCTCTATTCACGCTATCGTCTGAACGAAGCCCTCATGGCTGTCTTCAAACTCTTCACCGACGAGTTCTCTGGCTGGTATCTGGAGATGATTAAACCTGCTTATCAGGCACCTGTCGATGCGGAGACCTACAAGGCTACGCTCCTGTTTTTCGAGCAGTTGATGAAGATGATTCATCCATTCATGCCGTTCATCACCGAAGAGTTGTATCAGCATATTGCAGAGCGCAAGGAGGGTGAAAGCATCATGATTGACCCACTCATCCTCGATGCACCGGATGAGGCAGATGCACGTCTCATTGCTCAGTATGAAGAGGCAAAGCAGGTGATTTCGGGTGTGCGTGCAGTGCGTCAAAGCAAGAACATCTCGCCACGCGAGCCGCTCACATTGGAAGTGGTTCTCAGCGGAACTGATGACCGCAATGTGACGAAGTGTCCTGCACTTGGCCCTATTATCAAGAAGATGGCTTCGTTGACCGACATTCAGTATGTGCAGGCAAAGAGCGATGGCACTTCCACCTTCTTGATTGGCACGACCGAATATGCGGTGCAGTTGGGCAACCTCATCGACACTGAGGCCGAGCTTGCCAAGATGGAGGCAGAACTGAAATACTTGCAGGGCTTCCTGGTGGGTGTGCAGAAGAAACTCAGCAATGAGCGTTTTGTTGCCAACGCACCTGCTCAGGTGGTGGAACTCGAACGCAAGAAACAGAGCGATGCCGAAACGAAGATTGCCGCTTTGACGGAGAATATCGCGAAACTGAAAAAATAAGGTTCAAGGAAATATCAAAAGAAAGCCGCTTGTCATTGCTGATAAGCGGCTTTTTGTGTAATGATAAATTGGTATAATGCGATGTCTTGTTGCCTCAGAAACTAGTCAATTCATTAATGAGGTTCAAGTCTTGAGGATTCTTAATTGCCACATTTTGGGCTTTCCCAGTCAGTTTCATTTTTTGTTTGCCGTCATTGATGACTACAAGGTTTTTCACGTTGATGTTTGCATTGATGTTGGCGGAACTGCGTGAGTAGATGGTGGCATCCTCAGCATGGAGGTCGGTGAGGGTGATGTCGCCAATGTCAGTTGATTGCAGATTGAAGGTGGTGCATTCTACTTTCCCGATATTCATCTTTCCTGTGCTGAGCACACCCAGTTGCAGGTCTTCCGTCCGCCATGTAGCTTCGCTTTCGAAACTGCCGTTTCCGCAAACGCTGACACACTTCAGATTGGGGGCAGACACATATAGTTTGATGTTGCTGGTGCTGCCAAATTTGTTGAAGTCTGTGTTGTTGTCGGTTTGAACATTGACGGTGAGCACGTTGCTGTCAAACTCTGTGACGAGATAGTTCAGCAGGGCACTGTCTCCTTCTGCGTCAATGCTGTAATTCCCTTGTGTGTAGATGATGTCCACACTGCCGAGATTTGTGATGTAACTGAAATCGAAAGGAATGCTGATGTGTTTCTTGATGATGTTCAGTTCACGTGTTGCAGGCTTCTCGGATTTGGTGGTTGAATTCCGTCCATCTGCTTTCGGAGCGGAAGATTGGCGACATGACCCCAGCAGGAGCAGTGACGCAAGTGTGATGATGAATCCGTATTTCATAAGTTCTCTTTTTATTTTTCGTTGCAAAGGTAATAAATAAAATTGAGAATTATTTTGTTCTTCACATGATTTGTACTACCTTTGCAATCTCAAAGTGTATTATATTATTTCAATTTCATTTTTATGGAGATAGACAACAAGTATATCACACTCGCATACAGACTCTACACGATAGAGGATGGCGAAGAAGATGAAGAACCAGTTGAAGTGGCGAATCGCCGTCACCCTTTCCAATTTATCAGTGGACTGGGCTTGGTGCTTGCTAAGTTTGAGGAGAATGTGCGTGATCTTGCGCGTGGCGATGAATTTGATTTCGTCATCCCTTGTGCAGATGCCTATGGCGAATTTAATGACGAACTGATGTTTGATGTACCTGAAACCGTTTTCATGGTTGATGGGAAGATAGATTTCAACTATATTCACGAAGGTGCAGTCGTGCCCATGATGGGTGAAGATGGCAGTCGTTTCAATGCTACCATCATCGAAATCAAGAAAGATGCTGTGACCATAGACCTGAACCATCCACGTGCAGGACAAGACCTTCACTTCAAGGGACACGTCATAGAGTCGCGTCCTGCCACCAACGAGGAAATTTCGGAGACACTCAATGCCACAAGTGAATGTGCTGGATGTGGTGGTGGATGTGAAGGCGGATGTGGTGGCTGCAATGGCGGTGGATGTGGAGGATGCTCATGATGAGGAACACGTTTGGACATCTATTTACACTGTCCACTTTTGGCGAAAGTCATGGTGCAGGTATCGGTGGAGTGGTGGACGGAATGCCGGCTGGCATACCTGTTGACCTCGACTTCATTCAGGCTGAACTGGATCGCCGTCGTCCTGGACAGAGCCGCATCACTACAGGGCGTCAGGAAGGCGACCGTGTAGAAATCTTGTCCGGGGTATTCGATGGCAAAACGACAGGGTGTCCTATCGGATTCCTCGTGCGCAACACCAACCAGCATTCTGGTGACTACGAGAATGTGCGCGAAGTCTATCGTCCGTCTCATGCCGACTACACTTACACGCAGAAATATGGGTTGCGTGATCATCGGGGGGGGGGACGTTCCTCGGCACGTGAAACGATTTCTCGTTGTGTGGGAGGTGCTTTGGCAAAATTGGCATTGCGTCAGTTGGGCATCAGTGTCATTGCCTATACGTCACAGGTTGGTGACATCGGTATTGATCGTGACTATCAGAAATACGATTTCTCAGAGATAGAAAGAAACCCTGTCCGTTGTCCTGACCCGGAGGTTGCACAACAGATGGAACGACTCATCCTCAGCGTGAAGGCTGACGGCGACACCATCGGTGGCATCATCACTTGTGTCATTCAAGGATGTCCTGCTGGATTAGGTGAACCTGCCTTCTCCAAACTGCACGCTGACCTTGGTGCTGCCATGTTGGGAATCAATGCCGTGAAGGGCTTCGAATATGGTGAGGGATTTAGTGGAGTGGGGCAGAAAGGCTCTGAACAGAATGACCTTTTTTATAATGATGGGGGTCGTATCAGCACCCGCACCAACCATTCCGGTGGCATCCAGGGTGGCATCTCTAATGGGCAGGATATCTACTTCCGTGTCCTCTTTAAGCCTGTTGCCACTCAGTTACGTCCACAATCCACTGTGAATAAGGATGGTGATGGAATCACCCTCGAAGTGAAAGGACGGCATGACCCTTGTGTGCTCCCACGCGCTGTGCCCGTGGTGGAGGCGATGGCTGCCATGACAATCCTTGACCATTATCTGCTGAATCAAACTGTAAGGATGTGATGATGTCGTTGCAACTCCATCTCGTATGTCACGATGTCACCTCATCTCGAAATTTCAAAATATCACGACCATGAATAAAGTAATGCTGATAGGCAATGTGGGTGCTGACCCACAGGTGAAATATCTTGACCAAGGTGTGTGTGTGGCTCAGGTGCGCCTTGCAACCACCGAGCGTGGTTACACGCTTCAGAATGGTACTCAGGTGCCTGACCGTACGGAGTGGCACACTTGTATATTCTGGCGCAAACAAGCCGAAGTGGTAGAAAAATATGTGCATAAGGGCGACCGCCTTTATGTGGAAGGAAAGATACAGTCGCGTGACTGGACAGATCGTCAGGGCATCAGTCGCAAGGCTGTCGAAATTATGGTGGACAACATGGAGTTGCTCTCGCCTAAGCCTGTTGGACAATCCATGACTCAGCAGTCTGCGCCTTCTCAACCAGAAACGCCTGCAGCCGTCACTCCGTCAGAAAATAATGGTGCATATCCTTTCTAAAAAGCCAACCCTATGAAACCAACCATCATAGCAGGACCCTGTGTCATTGAGTCGATGGACTGCCTCGATGAGGTGGCCCAGGAATTGGTGCGGCTCAACGAAAAGTACGACCTCGACATCATCTTCAAATCTTCTTTCGACAAAGCTAACCGTACCTCCATCCACTCTTATCGTGGCCCTGGCTTGGAAAAAGGAATGCAGATGCTCTCTAACATCAAGGAGAAGTATGGACTTCGTATTCTCACCGATATCCACGAAAGTTATCAGGCACAACCTGCTGGCGAAGTGGCAGATGTACTTCAGATTCCAGCATTCCTTTGCCGGCAAACCGATTTGCTTGTGGCGGCTGCTCATACAGGACGTATCGTCAACATCAAGAAAGCACAATTCCTTTCGGGTATGGATATGGAGTTTCCTGTGCAGAAAGTGCGTGAGAGCGGAAATGACAACGTATGGCTGACTGAACGTGGCAACATCTACGGCTACAATAACCTTGCTGTTGATTTCCGCAACATTGCCGACATGCACCGTTTCACCGACACTGTTATCATGGATTGCACCCATTCCGTTCAGCGTCCTGGTGCAGCTGGAGGCAAAACTGGAGGTAACCGTGAGTTTGTTCCTGCTATGGCATTGGCAGCCAAAGCTTTCGGAGCCAACGGCTACTTTTTTGAGGTGCATCCCGATCCAGACAATGCTCTTTCTGATGGACCTAACATGCTCTATTTGAACGACCTTGACCGTGTGATTGCAAGTCTATTGGATTGAGATGCCCCGAAAACGAACGACAAACTAACAGATGAATCCTATGAATTCAAAAATATATGCAGAGCGTTGTTTGCGTGATGAAGCACAGTCTTTGCTCGACCTCATTCCACAATTAGATAAAAACTTCGAGCAGGTGGTTGACCTCATCCATCACTGCACGGGGCATGTGGTCGTGACAGGAGTGGGTAAGTCTGGTCATGTGGGAGCCAAGATTGCTGCTACCCTTGCATCGACTGGTACGCCTGCCATTTACTTGAATGCCCTTGATGCCTTGCATGGCGATCTCGGCATGATTATGAACAATGACATCCTCTTCATGATTAGCAATTCAGGCAATACCGATGAACTTTTACGTATCATAGCCTCGCTTGAAGACCGTCATATTCCAATCGTTTCCATGACAGGTGAATCCGACTCCTTGCTGGCGCAACATTCCACATACCATATTTTGTGTAGTGTGGAGCGTGAAGCATGTCCTCTCAACCTTGCTCCCACCTCCAGCACTACCGCTGCGATGGCGATGGGCGATGCACTTGCTTGTGCCTTGATGGAGGTGCGTAAGTTTCGTGCAAAGGATTTTGCCCAGTTCCATCCTGGGGGGTCGCTTGGACGTAAACTTCTTGTCAGGGTGAAGGATGTGATGTACACCGACAATTTCCCCATTGTTCCGCCTGCCATGCGCCTATCTGATGCCCTTATCATCATCAGTAGTGGCAAACTTGGCTTGGGTGTCGTGATGGAAGGCGATGAAATTCTTGGTATAATCACCGATGGTGACATCCGCCGTGCTGTCGAGGGTGCCCGTGAAAATTTCATCAATCTGCCTGTCAGCGAGGCCATGACTCGCACCCCAAAGACAATTTCGCCCGAAACGAAACTCACCACTATTCAGCAAATGTTCCGCAACCACAAGATACATGCCCTTCTCGTTACAGACCATGGCAAACTTGTTGGAATTGTTGATTACTTTGCTATCATGAATTAATCTCTGTTGCGCTCTATTATTGACTATCGGGTTATGACAACAGCATTTGCTCATCTTGCCCTATTAGGATAAAGTAAAAAGCCTTGCATCGTAGCGTGATGCAAGGCTTTTCTTTTATTGTTGTGAAATGTAGTTGTTGCTTATTGATTTTTTTCCACGTATTCCAGCATCTCGATGAGGAGATCCTGACTGTTGTCGCCAACTTCTTCCCAAGAGTTGATGCGCCACTGGTCACCTTCCCAATCGAGAGCGAGAACAGTGTGCATCCATTGTTCGCCACAAGCCAAGTCAAAGGTGGCAGTTGCCATGTTGCCAGTGGTGAGTTCCACCTTGATATTCTTGGGGGTGAGGGGAGTGCCGAGACCATAAGTCCAACGAATCTCATCATTGTAGAAACGCTGTTGGTCAAGAGGTTTCTTCGCATTGATGGCGCGTACCTGCTGGAGCGTCTCGTTCCAGTATTGAGTGCAGTACATGGCATCGAGGTCAATATTGTTCTCCAGTCCGTCTTCGCTGGGCGTGAAGGCGCGGCTGACATCGGCATAAATCTTTTTGATTTGTGCAGCTACGGCCTCTTCTGTCCATTGATCATCGGGAGCAATACCCTCAGGACCGTCTGCCTGCATGGTGTCGGTTGGAGGGAATGCGATACTGTCAGTAAGGCTGTCTGTTTTGACTTCGTTGCTGTTGCCTGTCTTGTTGCCGCAGGATGCCATCGACAGAACTGCAAGAACGGCAAGGATAGTAAAAAGTGGCTTTCTCATGTTGTTGATGTTTTTTATAGGAAAAGAAAAGGGCATGCAGGGTGACAGCATGTCCTTTTTTCTTGCTTATTGATTAGTTGGCTGCTTCAAACTCTTTCAGGAAACGGACATCGTTCTCGGAGAAGAGACGGAGGTCTTTCACCTGATACTTGAGGTTGGCAATACGCTCGATGCCCATACCGAAAGCGTAACCTTTGTACTTGGTAGAGTCGATGCCGTTGGCTTCGAGCACGTTGGGGTGTACCATTCCACAACCGAGGATTTCCAACCAGCCAGATCCTTTGCACATGCTGCAACCCTTGCCCTTGCAGAGGGTGCAGGATACGTCCATCTCTGCACTTGGCTCAGTGAAAGGGAAATAGGAGGGACGGAGACGAATCTGAGTGTCTTCGCCAAACATCTCCTTGGCAAAAAGAAGGAGCACCTGCTTGAGGTCGGTGAAACTGACCTGCTCATCCACATAGAGTCCTTCCACCTGATGGAAGAAGCAGTGGGCACGGGCAGAAATCGCCTCGTTGCGATACACACGACCTGGGCAGAGCACACGGATAGGGGGCTGCTGCTTTTCCATCACACGAGCCTGTACCGAACTGGTGTGGGTGCGAAGAATGATGTCAGGATGCGCCTCCACAAAGAAGGTGTCCTGCATGTCGCGGGCAGGGTGGTCTTCAGCAAAGTTCATGGAGGAGAACACGTGCCAGTCGTCCTCCACTTCAGGACCTTCAGCGAGTGAGAATCCGAGACGTGAGAAAATATCGATGATCTCGTTTTTCACGAGCGTAAGTGGATGGCGGGTGCCGAGTGGAATAGGATAAGGAGTGCGAGTGATGTCAAGGTGGTTCACCTCCGTCTCTTGTATGGCAAAAGTGTCACGCAGTGAGTTGATTTTCTCCATCGCCTTATTCTTCAACTCATTGATTTTAATACCAATCTCTTTCTTCTGTTCTGCAGGCACATTGCGGAAGTCTGCCATGAGGGCAGTGATCTCACCCTTCTTGCTCAGATATTTAATGCGGAGTTGTTCAATCTCTTCGGCAGACTGTGCCTTGAGACCTTCAACCTCCTGGAGTAAACTTTGAATTTTTTCTAACATATCGTTGCTGTTTTATAGCGTTTCTTGAAAATTTATGCAAAGTTAGGCAAAATAAGTGAAAAGTGAAGAGTGAAAAGTGAAAAATCTAAGATACCAACAATCCGAAAGGCGTGTAATTTAGATTTTTCACTTTTCACTCTTCACTTTTCACTTAAAATGTTTACCTTTGTATCGTTTTTGAAAAAGATATGAGAAAAGGTTTTGTTTTAGCAGTTGCGGCGGGTTGTCTTCTGATGTCGTGCAAGGACAAGAAGATGACTAATGTCTTCGATACAGAAGATGAACCTGAAGAAGATTCTGTGGAGGCATTTATAGGCGACACACTTCATCTTTTTGATGAAATAGAGCCGCCGGCTGCTGTGGATGAACTGTTTGATGACTTTCTATATAACTTTATTGACGATGCACATTTTCAAGGTCAGCGCATCGTGTATCCTTTGCCGTGCAAGACGGGTGATGAGGAGAAAAAACTGACCCAGCAGGAATGGCCGCAATATGACCATTTCAAGAATCAGGAACTTTTGTCTGTGATTTATGAGCGTGAGCAGGACTTTGTGTTGTCGAAAGACACGTCGATGCAGAGTGTCGCTGTGGAGTGGATTGGGTTGAAGAGCGACGAGGTGGAGAAATTCCACTTCAATCGTGTGGAGAACAAGTGGATGCTGACGGAAATAGACAAGAAGCATAGGAGTGAGATCCCGAATGGCGATTTCTTGAATTTCTATGCCCGATTTGTTGCCGACAGCATCTTCCAGCGTGAAGCATTGGCTGAGCCAGTGAAGGTGATTCTCACCTCGGAAGATGGTGAGGAGGAACCACAAGAAGAGCATCTGAATGCTGACGAGTGGTTCGAAATGCGGCAGAGTCTGCCCTTGCCGACCGATGCTATCGTGAATGTGAACTATGGTCAGGCGAGCATCAGCCAGAACCGAAAGATTCTGATGCTGCAAGGCTTGGGCAATGGCATGCAGATGAAGTTCAAGTTCAACAAGCAGGACGATGGTTGGAAACTGATGGAAATTGAATATTAGTTGATAGTTTTGTGTTTAGAGTTTAGTATATAGGGGTTAGAGAATGAAAGATTTTTCGAATTATAGTTTGCTGAACCACAATACGTTTGGAATGGATGTGAAAGCCAAGCGTTATGTGGAATATGACACTGAAGAAGAACTCGAAGTTTTGATTCCCACGTTGAGTGGAGAGTTGCTGCACATAGGTGGCGGTAGCAACCTGCTCTTCAAAGCAGACTTTGAAGGAACGGTGCTGCACAGTGCCATTTACGGCATCGAGAAACAGACCCTCCCCTTACCTTCCCTACAGGGAGGGAGCGGAATCCCAACCAACGAGCAAGGTAACAGCCTTTCCTCTGTAGGGGAAACGGGAATGGGGTCTGTGTTAGTGCGAGTGGGTGCTGGTGTAGTGTGGGATGATTTTGTGGCATGGGCTGTAGAACGAGGTCTCGGTGGCGTGGAAAATCTCTCGCTCATTCCAGGCGAAGTCGGTGCGAGTGCCGTGCAGAACATTGGTGCCTATGGCGTGGAAGCAAAGGATGTGATTGCGTTGGTGGAGGCTGTAGATTTGAAGACAGGAGAGAAGCGCATCTTTACCAATGCGGAATGTCAATATGCTTATCGCCAGAGCATCTTCAAGAATGAACTGAAGGGCAAGTATGCCATCACATACGTCACTTACCGATTGCAGAAGAATCCGCAATTAAAGTTGGACTATGGCAACCTTCGTGCCGTCTTAGAACAAGACTTGCTGCATGGAGAGAATCGCCCAGCGCTTGGGCTGGTGCGCCAAGCCATCATCGACATCCGCAATGCCAAGTTGCCCGACCCAAAGGTGCAGGGCAATGCGGGCAGTTTCTTTATGAACCCCGTGGTGAGCCGCGAAAAGTTCCTCTCTCTCCAGAAGGACTATCCACAGATGCCTTTCTATGAAGTGGAGGGTGGTGTGAAGATTCCTGCAGGTTGGATGATTGACCAGTGTGGATGGAGGGGAAAGTCAATCGGCAGGGCAGGAGTGCATGACAAACAGGCATTGGTGCTCGTCAATCTCGGTGGTGCCACCTCCGACGAAATCATCCGTCTGTGCAACGCCATCTGCAAGGATGTACACGATAAGTTCGACATCGACATCCATCCTGAAGTAAACTTGATATAATTTGATGAAAATCACAATACTTGGTTCTGGAACCTCTTGTGGAGTGCCTCAAATAGGGTGTCCTTGTAAGGTTTGCACATCGACAGATCCGAAGGACAAGCGGTTGCGCACTTCGGCATTGGTTGAGGTGGGTGACAAGCGTATCCTTATCGACTGCGGCCCCGATTTCCGTCAGCAGATGCTTCGCATCGACTTCAAACCGCTTGATGCCGTGCTCATCACACATGAGCACTATGACCATGTGGGCGGACTTGACGACCTGCGTCCCTACAGCATCTTTGGCGATGTAGATGTCTATGCCGAAAAGTTCTGTGCCGACCACTTGATGGAACGCATTCCTTATTGTTTCACCCCTAAGGAGAAACGCTATCCAGGAGTGCCAGCCATCAATCTGATAGAGATTGAGCCACATGTGCCCATTATTATAAAAGATGTGGAGAAAGTGCCGATGGCTGACAAATATCTGGAAGATGCAGTGAAAATGAAACGCCAGCAGGTGTGGGAAGAACTGCGTGCCCTCAAGGAGCGGGAAGGTGAAACGGAGCATGGTGATGTGAATATCCTCCCCATCCGTGTGATGCACGGCAAACTGCCCATCGTGGGCTTCCGTATCGATAACTTTGCCTACATCACTGACATGAAGACCATTCCCGACACGGAACCGCCTTACTTGGAAGGAGTGGAATACATGATTGTCAATGGTCTCCGCCACAAAGAGCATCCCAGCCATCAGAGTATTGAAGAAGCCATTACCTTTACTCAAAAGTTGGGAGTAAAGGAAACGTGGCTTGTCCACATGAGCCACCATATTGAACCACACGCTATCGAAGAGAAAACGCTGCCTGCAGGCATTCACCTTGCCTACGACGGTGAAGTGATAGAGTTCTAATTTCCATCCTATATACCTATTTCTGATTAACCTCTTTTGTAGGTATAGACGAAGCGCACAACGCCTAAAAACACCCATCTTTAGGTATTGTGCGCTGAGCGTATTTGGTGTACCTTTGCACTCGAAATCAGAAATGATAGAAATGGAAATGAACAGACATAATCACAAATTTTATTAAGAAATGAACACAACGATTGTTATCTACGGTTCCTCTACTGGAACTTGCGAGGTTCTTGCTGAGAAGATTGCCTCGAAACTGGGCTGTGAGGCCTTGAATGTACAGAATTTGTCAGCAGACATGGTGGCTGCCAACAAAAATCTTATCCTTGGTACCTCCACATGGGGAGCAGGAGAACTGCAAGACGATTGGTATGACGGTCTGAAGGTTTTGCAAGGTGCAGACCTCTGCGGCAAGACTATCTTAACGTGGATTCGGCGAAAACCGCAAATAATTAAATTCATGAAAAATTGGCTACGCCGAGCTGAAGGTCCGGAAGTGTTTTTCCACAACGGATTGCACGGATTATACGGATTTTTGAGCCTCGGCGGCTCCTGCCATTCGGATTGTTCTGCATCCGGCCATCGTCGCCTCTTGCGACGAAAAATCCGTATAATCCGTGCAATCCGTTGTAAAAATATATCCGAAATTTGAGTCATAAATTATTTTTGTTGGAATTCATCGAACTGACGTTATCTTAAGGTCATCAATGTCATATTGGCTCTGCTGATTGCTTTATTCAATGTGGCACATGCCTTGATGGAATTGCCCTCGGACAATGCTGGTCAATACATCGTCATGCCGATGATGGCAGTCCTTGGATTCGTTTTGGCATGGCATAGTATTAAATATGTAAAGGAGGATTAGTATCCGAACCATCTCGAAGCGTATGGTGCCACACGTGTGTTTTAAGGACATATTGCTTCGCCGAATGTCGGCACGGTGCGCCTCTTATTTCGCGCACCCAGCGCATAATATTACGGGCACTCAGCGCGTGTCATTTCGTGCTGAGTGCCCGTAATTGTAGGTCAAAGAGTTACGTGTTTTGAGGTTTTTCTTATTTCACATACGCCAGCTTCGTTGATCCACCTTTGTGCTTCACGTCTGTTGGTTCAGGCTTCCGTTGTTGCCTTTCCACCAGCCGAGCACAGCACCCCAAACGTTCGAAAGTTTTACTTGATAAAAACTTTCTTCGTTTGTCCATTGGGATAGCGGATGATGTTCATACCCTGATCAAGAGCCATTGAGTCTTTTCATCAAATCTGTAACATCATCACGCTCGGTGTATTCTCCTCGATAATAGTTATCTAAAGCAATGAAAATTATGTGACTATAACTGCATAACGATGTGACAGAGATGCCATTGGATTTGAGATTGTTTTTGATAGACTGAATAGAGTCGTCACTTTTGTCTATAATTGTTATTCGCGTTGGCGTTGCCAAAGTTCCATTGTATTGTGAACACGCTACAAAGAAATCTTTGAAATAGTCAAAGTCTATGGTGTTTAGAGAATGACCAAAGAATACGACTTCATCTGCTTCCATTAGGTCTCGTCCAATACTTGTTGATGAGTACTTGGGGTGATTCACTTTCCTCAGAAAGGAATAGCGATCATCTGTTATATCATTTGATCCAACACCTAAGACAATGCCACAATAAAGTTTTTGGTGAACGTAAGAAACTTCACGCTCATAGTTACATCCACACCATTTGTGCAAAGCATCATGTGAGATATAGTTGAATGTGTAAACTTTATCAAAGATTTGTTTCTTGTTCATTAGGTCAAGCAGACTGGTTGCCAAATGATCTTTTTCAAATGTATCCATGGAGGCTAAATCCAAAAAGATCTCCAGTTTCCCTTCCAGTAGTTCCAAAAAATGTTTGTCATCATTCACATGACTAAAATCTTTCAATCCTATTTTCTTTTTGGCATATTCCGCAAGGCTTTCTTCTATTGAGAACCATTTGTCCTCATTGGCTTTCTCTTTCAGAAATCCAGCAAGATTATCCTTATTTGTGTGCTTGAACTCCTTATATAATTCCTTCCATTGTTGACTTTTTGCAAAGTCACTATACCTTGTATCCAAACCTAAATCAAGGTCGAAACCGTTGCCAAGAATTAAAATCTTCATATATTCCGACTTAACAGTTATACAAATACTACTAAAAAAGGACAATTACTTCACCACCATCTTAATGGACTTCTCTCCAATCTTGACAATAGCTATATCGCCACTATTCATATTGGTGTTGACCGATGTCATCTCCCCTGTTAGTGAAGTTAAACCAGTCATTTGTCCGGCAGTATTATAAACTCTGACAGGTGTGGGCTCCGTGTTTCCCTCACTGCTAATTGTCAACACACCATTTTGACTCTGAATAAGAATTGGGCGTGCTTCTACCTTCGCAATAGGGTTAGTAATGCCTTCTGTCCTTGGGTTGCTATCTATCCAGCATAATGTGGCAGTTGCCATATCAGAATTCTCATAACCAGCGGCTGTAGCATAGACTTTGATGTCATAAGTTACCGTCAAGTCTATCTCATTGCCACTGTGCGTCTTGATATCCGTATCCGTGATAGTAGTGATACACGATGCTCCTTTCGTGGAACACTTAACACTTAACTTCCCCTTTGTGTATGAGATAGAAGGAGTGGCACATTTCTTTACAGTTGGTGGATTTTCCCCACCACTCAATGCAACAATATTCCCAAAGTTGCTCCAAGGTGCAATATTTTTATAGTCCATCAAGGCATGAGTTGGCACATGTAATGTTGCTGAACTTAACGAGGCTCCTTGAAATGCAGAAGCAGAAGTGGTTGGTACTGATTCAATATAGCAATATACATCTCTCAAAGACGTACAGTCCTCGAAACTATTGTCATAAATAACTTTCACAGATTTTGGTATGGTGATGGATGTCAGACCGTTACAGCCAGAGAAAGCAGTGCCGATGGCCGTCACGCTGCTGGGTATGGTGAGGGATGTCAGGCCGCTGCAGCCATGGAAGGCAGACTCGCCGATTGTTGTCACGCTGCTGGGTATGGTGAGGGATGTCAGGCCGCTGCAGCCATAGAAGGCATACTGGCCGATGCGTGTCACGCTGCTGGGTATGGTGAGGGATGTCAGGCCACTGCAGCCATAGAAGGCATACCAGCCGATGCTTGTCACGCTGCTGGGTATGGTGAGGGATGTCAGGCCAATGCAGCGATAGAAGGTATACTCGCCGATGCTTGTCACGCTGCTGGGTATGGTGATGGATGTCAGGCCGATGCAGTCTTCGAAAGCCCTAGGGCCGATGCTTGTCACGCTGCTGGGTATGGTGAGGGATGTCAGGCCGCTGCAGCCATAGAAGGCATACATGCCGATGCTTGTCACGCTGCTGGGTAGGGTGAGGGATGTCAGGCCGCTGCAATAACAGAAAGCATACATGCCGATGCTTGTCACGCTGCTGGGTATGGTGAGGGATGTCAGGCCTCTGCAGCCATGGAAGGCAGACTCGCCGATTGTTGTCACGCTGCTGGGTATGGTGAGGGATGTCAGGCCGCTACAGCCAGAGAAGGCAGACTCGCCGATTGTTGTCACGCTGCTGGGTATGGTGAGGGATGTCAGGCCGCTACAGCCAGAGAAGGCAGACTCGCCGATTGTTGTCACGCTGCTGGGTATGGTGAGGGATGTCAGGCCGCTACAGCCAGAGAAGGCAGACCCACCTATTGATGTAACGTCATATTGTTCTCCATTGTATTCGATACTCTCAGGAATGGATATGTGCCCTGAATAGCGACCATAACTGGATTTTACAACAGATGCCGTTTTATTTTCGTCGTTGATATTATAATTTATACCATCAATAATTGAGGCATTTACTTTAATATCCATCATACTCAAGAGTACAAGGAGTAACATTGTAATGTTTAAGTGTTTCATACGTTGTTTTAGTCTAAATGTGTTTAACAATATTGTATTCTCCCAATTGGAATATAATCTATGCCTATTCTGGCAAGAACCTTACTTCCATCAATTTCAACATCGTCAAAACCTTGTAGCATATCGCCCAGATTCTTTTTAATGTCTTCAACTGACGATACCATCACAGGAGTTCCACCATTCCGAGTAAATAACATTTTCATAAGTCTTTATTATTTGATTGTTGATATATCCTTTCATGTGGGATTTGTTCTGTATCATAATCAAGGAAGCGTTTGTCTATGTTCGAAATAAACGCATTGACAGACTTGAATAAATCTTCTAGTTCATTCTTTTCTATCACGTACATTTCTCGATTCCGACCTATCCCCTGAGTGTGAATTAACATATTTCGTACATGAACAGCATGAGCTATTTTCTCATCTGGAACAACGTGGATTCCAAAAACCTTATCAAGAACGTTGACGATAAAATTGATGGAAAGGAAATTCGTTTGTTGTAAGATGGAATCAAATTCTTCTTTTTTCCATTCTTTCTTTGGCTTCCCTCTATTACGTACTTCATAGAAGATGTCCCATTTCTCTTTGTCAGAAAGAACTCTACGGGAAATAGCATGATGACAATAAGCATCCATCATCGAAATAATTTTACACCACAGCATTCTATATATAAAGATGCGGTTCCTATCATCTAATTGTGCGATAGCTTCCATACACCTCTCTATATTTCCACGTTCCACTATCCAATCTACACATTCGGTATCGTGATATGTGTAATATTCCCACCAAATAGGATGAGATGAAATTACATTCTCCTGTGGTAACCCGATAATTTCCATTGTTGTTGTAAACATTCTCACTTCCATATGCACACCGTATTTGCAACCGCACATCGCTTTTACTTCACAATGACGAGAGTGCTTACCTATGGGAATTTCAGGGCTAATAAGTGCAGTCTCTTTACCGTGTTTACAACATTTGAATCTGACTTTCAATAAATCATAGCCGAAAGAGTCATAATTTATGATGGCCATACGATATTAGTGTTGTGTCTTTCAACTCCCTAAAAAGAGACGATAAACAAAAGTTGGTGGCTATATATACAAAAAGCGTGGGGAGTTCTCCTGTCACTCGTCCCACGTTTCGAGGCTCTGGCATGCCCATCTGTCTGAACGAGCAACGCCGAAGCCCACGCATTGTATATAAACGACAAGAAAGCATAAAGTCAATAAGACTTTTTGCTGATAGTGTCATGAATATACACCTAATGGACGTCATTGTTGCTTTGCTGTTTGACAGATAGTTTGGGAACTGCCAGATTCCGAAACATCAAGCACAAAGCGTCAAGTACGCCTTTCCTATATATAGGTTCCCTCCCTCAATCCCACCCGAAAGCGAGACTTCGGCAAGAGAACAATTGCAAATTAAGGACTTTTTTTCTTATCCTCCAAACATTTAGGAAACTTTTTTTGAAAAACTTCACTCAATCACAAAAAGAAAGCGCAAACAAATTTCTTCGTTTACGCTTTCTTCTGTGTGTATGGGATTTAGAGTTTAGGGGGGGGTAAGGCAAAATCGCCTGGCGCGTGGGCTGGCAGAGTATCGGCTTTTAACTCCTGAGCGTAGCGATAACTCCTTTAACTCCCCCAAACTCAACTTCCGAAAGTTGAGTTAAATCATTCATAATGATGAAGTCGGACTGACGGGAGAGTTTAATAGTTCTTGTACTCACCGATGTACTCCATCACGCTGTCAATGGCTTCCTGACGCATGTCAAGATGGAGGGATCCGTCGTGGAGGACATCGTTCACCACTTTATAGACCTGCCCCCAATCACCATCAAGGTAAACTTGTGCATCGATGAGTGAGGCGATGAAAGCCACCGAAAAACTCTTGCTTTTGTCTTTCTTTACTGCTTTGTGTGCCAAGTCCTGCGCCTCTGCCACCTCGAAGTAATTGCTCATGGCTAAAGCGTATGCATAGACGGCGAGAGTGCCGGCATCGAGTTTCTTGGCAATTTTGTCAGCTGACTTTATTTTGTAGCGTTTCGACAGGTACTCGTAGAGTTGTTCTCCAGAGGTCTTGCCGTCGAAATTCCAACTGATGGCATTGATGACAGCCAAACGTACATCAATAGGCGATTTCTTGTCTGCCAGAAAGTCGAGCATCGACACGGGAATGTTGGTGTCACTTTCGTTGGACAGTTTCTGAGCCAATTGAACCATCGGCTGGTCGTTGTAGTTCTTGGCAAAATCAGTAGATGTGAGAGGGGAGTCTGCCCACGTGAGTGCCCACGAAAGGGTGAGCAACATGGCTGTAAGTAGTCGTTTCATGTCTCTTTTCGTTTTATAAGTTATTATAGAGTTAGGAGTTAGGACTTGCCATGCGGGATGCAAGCATCGCGTCAGCCTAACTCTCAACTGTCAACTCTCAACTGTCAACTCTCAACTGTCAACTCTCAACTATTTCAACCCTTCCCAAGTGCCCTTGATGTTCTTGCACTGGGTGTAGAGGGCAGGGCAGTTGAACACTTTGAACAGTTCGCCTTCATTCACTTGGATGACCTCTATCGAACGCTGTTCGGTGTCCCATCCTTTGCCCATCATGTAGATGTACATCACGCGACCATCGTACAGTTGCATGTCCTGATGTTTATTCACGCTGGCACGCATATTCACCGTGTAGGGATACTTTGGTGTATAGGCATTCTGTGGTGTTGCACCTTCCAGCACAGCGGCAGGAAGATAGCGCTGATGGTACGAGTCGTTTTCTGGTGCATATTGCGAGGTGCCGAACTTCTCTTTCAACTGCGATAGGATGGAGTTGACATTAGAAGGGTAGTTGATGAGTCGGATGCACTTCTCACCCTCGGCACGGTCACGACCGTAAATCTCCATCGCCATAGGCATCATGGCTGCCACTCCATAAGGGGTCTGTCCGAGGAACTTTGTATAGACCTCTTCAAATTCCTCGTAGTTGGAAGGTACATTGGTGAATGTCACCATACCCGTTGCTGCAGGGTTGTAAGTCTTGATGCTCAGGGTGCCTTTCTGTGTGTAGGTGTGCCCATTCGACGAGAAGGAAGACTCTTTGCCCGAAACTTTTGTCAAGGCATTCAATCCCTGCTCCTTGATTTCCTTTTTTGCCTCTTTCTTCACTTCATTCTTCAGTGCCTGCTTGCCTCTGTTGATGAGTCCCTGAAGTTGTGCGTTTGCCACTGAATTCATGCCTGTCAACAGCGCTGCTGTCACAAGTACACGATACATGTTCTTTTTCATGATGATTCTGATTTTGTTTAGTAAATAGTATTCTGTTTGGCAAAGGTAGTCATTTTTCTTTAGTTCCCCAAAGATTTGTGGAATTTCTGTCCAAAAATTCTCTTTTTCCCTCGTCTTTTCTTACTCAACTTTCGGAAGTTATCGCTGCACTCGAAGTTATCGAAGTGAAAGGAGTTAACGACGATACTCAAAAAATGAAAGAATGAGGGAATGAAAAGTTGCCCTCAACTGTCAACTCCTCCTAACTTCTTATTGTAAGTATCTCTTTCTTTTTTGTTATGATTCCATCAGTGGCACACCGAAGATGGAGGTGTCGGGCGTGTCGTTTTGTGGTGCAGGGATGGCGGTGCGGGAAGCAACGGCAAGGGTGAGAATGGAGATTCTCACATGGGGAGCCCGAGCCAGTTCTTGTGCACAGGATATGAGGGTGGCACCCGTGGTGGTCACATCGTCAACGAGTAGGATGTGCTTGTTTGCAATGCTTTCAAGATGTGTCAGTCGGAAGATTCCCTCCACGTTCTGTTTCCGTTCGTGGCTTTTCACGCTTGTTTGAGAAGGATTGTTCTTCACTCTCTTTACAATCTTCTTCCAGACGGGGATGCCTGTCTCCTGACTGATGCCTTGGGCAATGTAGTGGCTTTGGTTATAATGGCGTGAGAGTTGTCGTTGCCAATGCAAGGGGAGGGGAATGATGGCATCGATGCCATCGAAAAAGTCGCCCTTCTTCAGTTCCTTGGCAAACATTCCAGCCAGATAAGTGGCAATGTCTGGACGTCCCCAATACTTGATGCTATAGATGATGTGACGAGTCCGCTCTCCGTCGTGGTGGAACATGGCAACCGCTTTCTCCACCGGGAACTGTCCCCAGAACTGCTTCTCCAAAGGACTGTGCTCCAACAGATGATACTTGGTGAATGGCAAATGTATGTAGCAGGATGTGCAAAGGTGGCTTTCCTTGGAAGAAAGCCTGTTCCCACACATCACACATCTGCGTGGCATCATGAAATCTGCTATGTCATTTATCACTCCCATCTTTTCGTGACTTTTCCATCTACAAAGGTACGTCAAAATCCCTTTTTCTCCAAAAGAAACAATATAAAAGAACGGGGAAGTCCCATCATTTGGAACTTCCCCGTTCTTTTATATAAATAATGTATGAGATATTACAGACTCATGCCTTGCAGGAAGGAGATGAGCACACCTGCTGCCACGGCTGAACCAATCACACCAGACACGTTGGACGACATGCAGTAGTTGAGCACGTGGTTCTTGGGGTCGTACTTGGTGCTGATTTCGTTGCAGACACGAGATGCCATTGGCACGGCTGAAAGACCCGTGGCACCGATGAGCGGGTTGATTTTCTTCTTGGAGAAGAGGTTGGTAATCTTCACCATGCAGATGCCAGCGGCAATCGAGAGACCGAAGGCGAAGAAACCGCCCACCACGATGCCGATGGTTGTCCAGTTGAGGAAAGCCTGCACCGTCATGGTTGCGCCCACGCAGAGACCGAGGAACACGGTGGCGGTGTTCATGATGGAGTTCGAGATGGTGTCGAACAAACGGCTGGTGTCAGAACCAATCTCCTTCAGCAAGTTACCGAACATCAACATGCCGATGAGGCTGACTGCTGATGGAACGAGCAGTGCTACGATGGTAGTCACAGCGATAGGGAAGATAATCTTGATAACCTTCTCGTTCTTGATTTTGTTGCCAGAAGGGAAGAGTTTGTCCTGCTCCTTCATGTTAATCTTCAGTTCCTTCTCTGAGCAGAGCATCTTCACCACGAGTGGGATGATGACTGGCACGAGTGCCATGTAGGAGTAGGCCGCGATGGCGATAGGAGCCAAGAGGTGAGGAGCCAACTTGATGGTTGTGAAGATGGCGGTAGGGCCGTCAGCACCACCGATGATGCCAAGTGAAGCAGCCTCCTTGATGTTGAACTGGCCAGATGCCACAGCGATGATGAGTACAGCGAAGATACCCATCTGTGCGGCAGCACCGAAGATGGACAAGCGAAGGTTGCGGAGCATAGGACCGAAGTCGGTCAGCGCGCCCACACCCATGAAAATCACTGGGGGCAGGAAACCCGTCTTGATGAGCATGTAGTAGAGGAAGTTCATCAAGCCGAGGTCGTGAGCAATCTGAGGAAGCGACATCTCCCAGATGTTCTCTGCCAGCACCTTGCCTTCTGCATTGACGATGCGTCCAGCCTCGTCGGCCTGATACACACCCATGTCACCACCAGGGAAGTTGGCGATGAGCACACCGAAGGCGATGGGGATGAGCAGCAGGGGCTCGAAGTGCTTCACGATGCCGAGGTACAGCAGCACGAAGGCCAGCAAGTACATGATAAGATAGGTACCGTTGGCCGCGATGATGTCGCTGAACGCGGTCATCTGGTACACGTTATTAAGTATTTCTTCCATAATTGTTAAGTGAAAAGTGAAAGGTGAAAAGTGAAAAGTCTATGTTACCAGACATCTCTTGTCACCGATTCACTTGTTTTTATGTTTAATATCTTGGTGTGAAAAGGAAAAGCAAAAGATACTTAGATTTTTCACTTTTCACTTTTCACTTCATGAAGTCGGCTTAAGCCAACTTCATGATTGGGTCATCTTCTTCTACTGAGTCGCCAGAGTTGACGAGGATGGCTGTGATGGTGCCAGCCTTGTCGGCACGGATGGCGTTGAAGGTCTTCATGGCCTCGATGTAGCCGAGGGTGTCGCCAGCCTGAACGGCATCGCCCACCTTCTTGGGAGTCTCAGAGTTGTCCTTCACGAGGTAGAACTTACCTTCCAGCGGAGCGAGGATGTCCTCACCTTCACCAGCAGGAGCGGCAGCAGGTGCAGCACCAGCGGCAGGAGCGGCAGGAGCGGCATCGCCGTATGCGATTTCCACCTTGTAGTTCACGCCGTTCACCTGAACGGTCACGCTCTTAGGACCTTCGGCACCAGCGGCTGGTGCGTTCTTGGCAGCCTTACGCTTAGCGAGGTCAGCCTCGAAGTCAGCCTTGGCCTTACCGCTCTTGTAGGCGCGGTACTGCTCTGGGTGCATGGCGAGTTCGAAGAGTTCTTCGTCGTCCTCACCGAGTTCCCAACCGTTCTGCTTCATTTCCTCGCGGAACTCGTCGAGTTTGTCGGGGAAGTATGACTGCGGGTCTTGTGTCTCAAACTCACGACCCTGTTCCTTGGCCATCTCAACGAGTTCAGGCGCAACAGGACCAGGCAGTTGACCTGCCTTGCCAAGAATCATGTCCCAAATGGTGTCGGCAATCATGCTCCAACGAGCCTTGCCTTTCTCCATCTGCATCACGTTCATCAGGGCGAGGTTCTTCACATACTGAGAGAACGGAGTCACCAAGCAAGGATAACCTACCTTTGGCCAAACGTAGGCCACTTCGTCGAAGAGTTTGATGAGCAGGTCATCGGTAGTCAGTTCTGGCTGACCGTTCTTCACCTTCCACTTGTTCAGCGACTTGAGGTTGTCCTCCAAGTCTGTCATCAGCGAACCCATCATGCCGCCGGGCAGACCGGGCTTGACGAGCAGCGAGTTGTTGATGTGGTTGAGGTCGGGAATGTAGTAGCCGAGGAAGTCGTCACACATCTCCTGAATCATGGTGCGCACCTCCATGTAGGCAGCCATGTTGATTTCCTTCACCTTGAAACCTGCGTCCTTCAGCATCTCCTGCACAGCGATGATGTCGGCGTGGCCTGTACCCCAAGAGAGGGGAGACATACCTGTATCCACATAGTCGCAACCAGCGTTGCAGACTTCAAGGATGGAAGCCATGTTGAAGCCAGGACCAGCGTGAGAGTGGTACTGGATGACGATGTCCTTCTTCAGGTTCTTGATGCCCTCCACAATCTTGCCGAGCGATACAGGACGGCCGATACCAGCCATGTCCTTCAAGCAGATTTCGTCGGCACCTGCCTCGATGAACTGCTTGGCGAGGTTCACGTAGTATTCTACGGTGTGGATAGGGGAGTAGGTGATGCAGAGAGAAGCCTGAGCAATCATGCCAGCCTCCTTGGCATACTGAATAGAAGGTATCACGTTGCGTGGGTCGTTCAGACCGCAGAAAATACGAGTGATGTCTGTGCCCTGTGCCTTCTTCACCTTGTAGAAGAGTTTGCGCACATCCTTGGGCACTGGGCTCATACGCAGACCGTTCAGCGCACGGTCGAGCATGTGGGTCTGGATGCCAGCCTCATGGAAAGGCTTTGTCCAAGCGCGGACAGACTTGTTGGGGTTTTCTCCGTAGAGGAGGTTCACCTGCTCAAAACCACCACCGTTTGTTTCAACGCGGTCGAAACATCCCATCTTGATGATAGCAGGAGCCACTTTAACGAGCTGATCTACACGAGGCTGATACTTACCAGCACTCTGCCACATGTCGCGGAAGACCAGTGAGAACTTTACTTCTTTTGCCATATCTTTTTATCCTTAAAATTTTGTTACAATTTAGTGATTTTAGATGCACGACCCTTTCCACCAGTGATTTGGCTGATGGTGGCATCGATGATGGCCTTCGTGTTTGCATCAATTGCCTCAATAGCTTTGGCTGCAGGAGCCACTTTCTTTGCTACGGTTTCTTCGGGTGCCCACTTGTTGACAGCCCAGATGAGCAACTTGCCGAGATAAATCACAATGAGCAGCACAAGGAACACTGTGACCATACCGACAACAAGGAGCTGCAAGGCTCCATAAATGTCATTTGTAATCATATAATGTCAGTTTTATTTTAATCTTTCTACGTTAAAAACGGTGCAAATATACGAAAAAATCCTCACATAATTATTATTATGCAAGGACTTTTTTATGGAACAGGGGAAAAAGCCTTTCTTTTATGATAATGTATGGTCGCTATTATAGCATTCCATGTGCAGATTCAAAAGGTATTCTTCATCCCGTTTCGTTACAATTCACATTTACATTTTTTTCTTAACATTCCCTCATTCTTTCATTTTTTCGAGTATCGGCTTTTAACTCCTGGGCGGAGCGGTAACTCCTTTAACTCCAAAGAAGTTGAGCACTTGCGAAACTTGAATTACGTAAATACTTTGTACTCAATAATTCGATAATTAGTAGAAAGGAAATGGAGTATAGGTTTAAATGTGTAAAAAATGCAGACTTTCTTTTTTGTTTAAGAAACTTTCTGTATCTTTGCCATGATTTAACAACTAATTGGTTAACTAACTATCTTTATGGAACAAGTTTTTGCCTATATTATCCGTTTGGGCGCTGCGGTCATGATGCCAATCCTGTTTACCATTATCGGTCTGTGCATCGGAATGAAATTCGGTAAGGCTCTCAAGAGCGGACTCTATGTGGGTGTCGGTTTCGTGGGACTCAATGTGGTCACCAAGTTGCTCACAGACAATTTCACCACTCCTTTGAAAGACATCTCCGACCTCTATCAATGGTCTCTTCAGGTGTTTGATATGGGATGGCCTGCCGCTGCTGCGGTGGCTTACAACACGGCTGTGGGTGCCTTGATTATCCCAATCCTGCTGGGTGTCAACTTTCTGTTGCTTATAACTAAATGCACTCGTACTGTGAATATCGACTTGTGGAACTACTGGCATTTTGCCTTCATCGGTGCGGTTGCCTATTTCGTGACGGGAGAATCGTTGGCATGGGGCTATTTTGCTGCCATCGTGTGCTACATCATCACGCTGGTCATGGCAGACTTGACAGCGGAGAAGTTTCAGTCGTATTATGATTTGCCAGGCATTTCCATCCCTCAGCCTTTCTGTCAAAGTTTCACCCCTTTTGCTGTATTGATCAACAAGGGGCTTGACATGATTCCTGGCTTCTCCAAACTGGATGTGGATGCCGAGGGGCTGAAGAAGAAGTTTGGTGTGTTGGGCGAACCGCTGGTGTTGGGCGTCATCGTGGGTGTGCTCATAGGTGTAGCAGCCCAATTGGACATTAAGATGATTTTGGCATTGGGCGTGACGATGGGCGCAGTGATGGAACTGATTCCTCGCATTACAAGCCTTTTTATTGACGGTTTGAAACCTATTGCAGAGAAAACACAAGAAGTGGTGAAGAAGAAGTTTAAGGGAAAGGAAGTTTATATCGGCATGTCACCTGCATTGGTCATCGGTCATCCCACCACGTTGGTGTGCTCTGTCATTCTCATTCCCGTCATCTTGGCGGTGGCAGTGGTGGTGCCGGGTAACCAGTTCCTTCCTTTGGCTTCGTTGGCAGGCATGTTCTATTTGTTTCCGCTCGTTTTGCCATACACCAAGGGAAATGTGGTGAAGAGTCTTATCATAGGCTTTGTGGCTTTGGTGGTAGGTCTTTATTTCGTGACAGACATGGCACCGGCATTCACGCAGGCTGCCCATGAGGTGTATGCCAGTACACAAAACGATGCGGCGAAGATACCAGAGGGTTTCGAAGCGGGTGCGATGGACTTCGCTTCTTCTCTCCTCGGATGGGTCATCTACAAGTGTATTGCCTATCTGGAATGGGTGGGTGCTGGCATCCTGACGGTTATTACTGTCGCCATGTTGCTGTGGAATCGCCACCGTATCAACAAAATGAATAAATAACGAACTAATCAATAAACTAACTAAACAAAATGAAAAAGTTTCTCTTTCTTGCAGCGTTGGCTGCATCACTCACTGTGTCAGCACAGATGAAGGTGAGTTTCCAGAAGGCTTGCCATCCTGACGATGTGAAACATTATGATACAAAGACCCTTCGTGGCCGTTTTGTGATGGAGACAGTCATGAAGGCTGATGAGATCAATTTGACCTATTCCATGTATGACCGCTTTATCTTTGGTGGTGCCATGCCTGTCACCCATGATTTGAAGTTGGAAGCCTTTCCAGAACTCCGTGCTCCTTACTTCCTCCACAACCGTGAGATTGGTATAATTAATACCGCAGGCGATGGTGTGGTCATCGTTGACGGTCAAGAATACCCCCTTGGTGCCAAGGAGGCCCTTTACATTGGTCGTGGCAACCTCGGCAAGGACAAGAAGGGTAACGGCATAGAGTCGAACCAGAAGGTTATCTTCCGCTCGAAAGATCCGAAGAACCCAGCTAAATTCTACATCAATTCAGCCACAGCCCATCAGCACTACAAGACTCAGTGGGTGACGTTGGATGGTCGCAAGAACGGCAAGATTCAGTCGCTCAAGGCTACGGTGCTTGGTCCTCTCGGCACATTGGCAGAATCTAACCAGCGCACAATCTATCAACTCATTGTCAACACCGCTCTCGAAGAGGGACCTTGCCAACTTCAAATGGGGCTGACACAGTTGCAAGAGGGTAGTGTGTGGAACACAATGCCACCTCACACGCATGGTCGTCGCATTGAGGCATACTACTACTTCAACCTTCCTGATGGACAGACTATTAGCCATATTATGGGCGAACCTCAGGAAAGCCGTGTCGTTTGGCTTCACAACGAACAAGCCATCATGTCGCCCGAATGGTCTATTCATGCAGCATCTGCCACCTATTATTACACTTTTATTTGGGGTATGGCTGGCGAGAATCTTGACTACAACGACAAGGATGTCATTAAGGTGAGCGACATCCAGTAGCAGTTCACTCCTGCTTCCGATAACAATGTTGCAAATGTTTCTATACATTTGTGACATTTATCTTATAGAATAATATGATTGGAGAAAGTCAATATGATTTGGGACGCTTTGTCCGCGCTCAAGGTTATCAACATGTGGGGTATGCTGATGCACTGCAGGAGGTGAAGGAAGGATGCAAGCGGGGACACTGGATTTGGTATGTATTTCCGCAGATAAAGGGATTGGGGCTTAGCGATTACAGTGAGTTCTATGGTATCGGAAGCATGGATGAGGCTCGTGCATACATGAGACATCCTGTGCTTGGAATGCGGCTGAGAGAAATCTCTGAGGTGCTGCTGCAAGTGGGGGGAAGGTCTATGACTGACATCTTTGGTGGCATTGATGCCATGAAGGTGAGGTCGTGCATGACCTTGTTTGACATGGTGGCACCGCATGATGTGTTTGAACGTGTGCTGGAGGAATGTTTTCGAGGAGAACGATGCAAGTTGACATTAAAACGGTTTGGCACGGCTGACGGGATGAATGTGAGGATGCTGGGAGCACTGGTGGGTGACATCGTCGGTTCGGTATATGAGTTTAATAACACGAAGAGCGTGGATTTTGAATTGTTCACTCCTTCGTCGAATTTCACAGATGATTCGGTGATGACTCTGGCGGTGGCGAAGTGGTTGATGGAGGATGAGTGCCACTCGATGCAAGGGTTGGTGGAATGTATGCAGGAGTTGGGACGTGAGCATCCAAATGCAGGATATGGTGGACGTTTCAGAGGCTGGCTTGAGGCGTATGAACCGTTGCCATATAACAGTTGGGGCAATGGCTCAGGCATGCGGGTGAGTCCTGTGGGTTTGTATGCGAAGACATTGGATGAGGCTTTGGCTTTGGCAGCGGTGTCGGCGGCGGTCACTCACAATCATCCAGAGGGTGTGAAGGGTGCGCAGGCGATTGCTGCAAGTGTGTTTCTTTGCAAGGAAGGGCTGTCGAAAGAACAGATCAGATACTATGTGGAACGGGTGTTTGGTTACCGATTGCGACGGAAAATAGCGGACATTCGACCTGCTTATTCGTTTGATGTTTCTTGCCAAGGAAGTGTGCCAGAGGCTATCATCGCCTTCTTGGAGGGAAATGATTTTGAGGAAGTCATCCGTTTGGCAGTTTCGTTGGGTGGCGACTCCGACACGATTGCTTGCATGGCGGGTGCGATTGCTGCTTGTAAGTATTCGATTCCAAACGAGATGGCTGAAAGGTGTGATGAGATTCTGACAAATGACTTGCGGAAAATCAAGGATGATTTTATGAAATTGTTGGATGGAAGATAGGAAAACTATCTTGAAAATGCATCTTGTCGGGATTCTTCAGTGAGAAAACTGAAAGTTTTGTGGAAAGAAGAGTGATGGAAAAGAAAAAAATCATTATCTTTGTCCCGTTAACTTAAAAAGAAGAATGTATGATAGTATATCCTAATGCGAAGATTAACATTGGTTTGAACGTTGTGGAGAAGCGTCCGGACGGCTACCATGATCTGGAAACGGTGTTTTATCCGATTGGTCTTCAAGACATCCTGGAGATTCAGGAGATTGAAGCAGATGCGCCAGAGTGTGGATATCGGTTGAAGGTGACTGGTACGGTGCTGGACGGCTCGCCAGAGGATAATCTGGTGATACGAGCATTTAAGTTGCTGAAGAAAGAGTTTGACTTGCCACCTGTGAGCATCGGACTATATAAGCATATCCCTACGGGTGCAGGTCTTGGTGGTGGCTCGGCTGATGCGGCTTTCACCTTCAAGACGTTGAACGAACGGTTCAAGTTGGGACTCACCACAAAGCAAATGGAAGACCGTTGCTCTCAGTTGGGGGCTGATTGTCCATTCTTTATCCAGAACAAGCCTGTGTTTGCAACGGGTATTGGCAATGTATTTCATCCCATAGAACTGAACTTGAAGTATAAGCAGTTGGTGCTGGTGAAGCCCGATGTGTTTGTCTCAACAAAAGATGCCTATGCCAAGGTGAAGGTGCAGCATCCGGAGAGGCCGTTGCCTGAACTGTTGGCACAGCCGATTGAAACCTGGAAGGATATGGTGGTGAACGATTTCGAGGCGAGTGTATTCTCTAAGTATCCAGAGATTGCAGCGATCAAGGATAAATTGTATGATCTTGGTGCGCTTTATGCCAGTATGTCGGGCAGTGGTTCGAGTGTGTTTGGCATCTTCGATGATCCCGTTGAAAATGTCGATGAGGAGTTCAGCGGTATGTTCTGCCGACAGAGAGAACTTTGAATAGGTGAAAGAGAAGCGTGAAAAAAATGCTACCGAACTTGTCAATGAAAACAAGTTCGGTAGCATTTTTTTAATCGTAGAAGTTCCAACTCAATCCGAAGCGGATGCTGGCAGGGTTCATCGGGTAGTGAGGAGACCAGAAGTAGCGGCCGTCAGACTGGTTGAAGTGGTGGTACATCACATAGAAACGTGTGCGTTTCAAATCAAAATTGGCATAGACGGAAAGGAGAGGGTAGTTGCCCACTTTTTCTTTTTTCAGAGGATTTTGGTTCATGAACATGCCTATGACGGGCGAATAGTCAGGTGCATAGTATTCTGTAAAATACTTCATGTCAGCACCAAACTCGGTCTTGAGCACCTTGGCAATCTTGAAACGCAGATACAGGTTGGTGTAGAGCGATATTGTAGGGAGGGGAAGCACTTCTGAGTGACTGCAAGTCTGATAGGTGATGTCGTTTTCCCAATGCAAGATGCCTAACTTGAAGTATTGGCGCAAATTGGCACTAAACACTTGGATGTTGTCGCGGCACTGCATGGAAGAGACATTATTGCTGATGGCTTGTTGCTCTGTACCTTCGTTGAATACGATGCCAGTATTTTGGAAATAGCAAAAATTCTTGATGTTCTCCACACCTACGGTAATTTTTGTGTTGGTGTGTGGAATGTCAATGACACCTTCGATGCGCTGTCGGAATTCTTTGTCCACATCCTTGTCCCACCATGCGTGTTTGCCGTGATAGTTTCCGAAGTAGAAACTGGGATTGAAATTCTTGACGTAGGCATTGAGTGCCACTTGGGCAGTGTCGCCAAGTAATGGGATGTTGACCTCTGCGTGACCATTCACCTCGAACTGTCCGATGTCCTGACCTGCCACAACAAATTCTCCGTCGAGATTGTAATGTACTGTTGTACCTTGGGTGCGGATGATTTGACCTCCCACAAAGACATTGTGTTCATTGAAGTATTGCTTGCCGACAAGCCCTGTTGTGTTAGTGAAGAAGCCTCCGTAGCGGGTGGAGTCGGGCAGCGTGAATCGGTTGTATTCAAAACCTACGTATGCATTCAAACCAAACAATGCCCATTTGTTAAAGCCTTCACACATGGAGACACCCAACAGACTCTTTGTATAGAGGTGTTTCGTGTAATCTTGCGTTGAATCGCCAGGCAGGTAAGTGTAGGAGTGATAATTCTCCGTCTCTTTATAGGCACGATTATTGCGCATCATGTTTTGAAACTTCACCGAATGGAAGATTTTGCTGACAGGCACAAAGACTTCTTTGGTGGTGACGGAATCCACCACCTCCTCACGGTAGAAACCGATATTGTAGTGATGGTTGAAGAATACGATGTCGTGCTCCTGCCGGTTCCATGTTTGAGAAAGCATGGTGGGTATATCGTTTGAAGTGTATTCCCCGGCCATGTTCTCGGGGTTGGTGATATAGCCTTCATCTTCGATACCACCGTTTTCTGCTGTTTTCATGAAGTTGTGTTGGTAGTAGAAGTGAAAGTTGTATTTGTCAGCAATGTAGGATGCCCATGCCGAAGCATTCATGTAACTGGTGGATTGTGTGTCGTAGTATCCAGGACCATAAATGTAGTCGAATATACCGCCGAAATTGAACTTCTTGCCTGCATTGTTGGTATAGGTCGCCTTGACATGGTCGGAACCTGTGTTTTTTGAGCCATTCCAATTATAGGTTACATTCATGAAAGGCGATTTGGTGTTGTAGAAGCGGAAATGTTCGGTGTCCACAAAGAACATGTCAAAAGGTTCCGTAAACATGAAATCGGGAGTGGTGGGACGTTCCATGAAGACACGCGACATGCGTGGTGAACCGACATTACCCAACGAATTGTAGTGTCCTTCGATGCCTTCGGGCAGGTCGGCGTTCATAAACATATGATGGAGTGTGTCAACATCAGTTTCTGTCATGTTGCCATACTTTTCATCCACCGTCCACGCTCTTACCTCACTGGGCACAATCTTCTTTTTCTTCTTGGTCTCAGCAGAATCGGGACGGGCATCCATCGACAAGTCAGAGTTTGTCTCCAACTCAGAGATAATACGTTGCGCATGACTTCCCACTGCAAATAGGACGAAGAAAAGTGCCGTTAGTAAATATCTTGATTTCAAAACTTTATGCTTCTGACTTGAAATAGAACATGAGTGTTTCTTCCAGATTCAGAAAAAACTTCTTTTAAAACATGAATCTCAGATAGAACTCTATCAGTTTCAGCGCCACAGCGCCAAAGCCAATGCTGAAAAAGAGCACTCTCTGTTCGGGCAGCGCAAAATAAATGACCACGGCGGCAACAAAGCCAACCATGAATGTCCAGTTAAGCACTTTGCGGGCTGTTTCGATATTGTTGCTCGATGACTTGCCTTTATGCCATTTTTTCAGACTCTCTTTCTTGCTCTCGGCAACAGCCTCCGCTATGATTCTATCGACGTCTTCCTGATTCATTACTGATTGATGGCTTCAGAGATTTCTTTCTTTAGTTCGTTGACCATGTCAATGGTTTTAATACGGAACTTGCCATTTCTACGTTTCAACTCACCCTTTTTGTTCAGACACTCGTCATCTGAGATCCATTCCTCTGCCGACATGCGCAGGAACTCTCCTTCACCTTGGTCCACATTGAAGGACAGCGTGTGAAGTCTGAATTCAACCTTGCCGTCGCTGGCATGCAGATTGAGCAGATAGAAAGCCTGTGTGAAACTTTTGACAAGTGGCTTGACCGAGAAAACCAGTTCCTCTGCACCTTGACACACAATCTCACCGCTTTGCTTGTTGGCTTCCGTTATCTTGGCATACTCGATGTTCTTATAGAAATTGGGCTCTCTGTAATCATTGCCCATCATACTGTTAGGCTCATATCGGAGACTAGCCCATTGTGCCAACTTGTTGAAGATGTCTTCCTTGTTCTTGCCAGGGGCAGAGATGACATCCTTGAACACAACTTTGCCTCCCTCTTCGGGGATAGCTCCTTTGGCTGCATAAAATGACATATCACTGTTTTGACCCTTGAAAATTTTTCTACTGATGAGACCTTCACTTTGGGCTTGCATCATCATTGGGAGTGCCACTGCAAAGAGGGCGATGATAATCTTCTTCATTTGGATATGATTTTTTAGGTGTTAATTTTTCGGTTGCAGATTCTTGTATGTAGCATGATTGGCAATCATGAGCAGAATCGTTTGCAAAGTTAATGCTTTTACATTTTATGGTCAAATTATTACTTCTAAATATTCTAAAAACATCAATTTAAACAAAAAGGTGTTGAAAGAAAAACAAAAAGAAGACCGAATGGGAACAGAAAAAGGAGACACCGTTAAGCGTCTCCTCATCATTGTTTCACTCTAATTATCTTGTAGTTCTACAAGCCGAATTTATTTTCTGTTATTGTTGTTCCATCGTGGTGTTGTCCATCTGTTGGTGTTTCTGCCTGGTTGGAACAGATTTAGGGCTTCCACTTGAAAACGCGCCAAAGCTACTCTTACAGCATAAATCTTTTTCCATGACAGCACAGAATGAAATTTTTTGTAGTAGGTTTGTTCCACCTTTCGGCTCTCAATTTCGAGTCCTGTCACTCGCATCACCATCTGCTCGTAGTCTTCTTCGCTGATGTTTGTGTTCCTAAATGCCTTCATCATGATTTCCCTCTGTTGTCTGCCTATCTGACGCTGCTTATTCTGCATCGCGTTGAGGAGAGGAAAGAACTTTGTCGATTCTGCTTCCGTCAGATGCGCTTCCCGTGCCACGAACTCGTTCATGTGTTGCGTGTACAGTTCTGGATTGAACTCAGCCCGTGGGTTCTGAATCCTTCCAAAGCCTTGGTTTTGTGCGTTCACACAGAAACAGACCAGCAATGTTGTGATGAATAAAACAAATCTTCTCATGGATGTTGTTTTTTGTGTATTTCTATGCAATGGAGACTATTCCCCAAAGTCTTCCGACGACAGGTAATAGTACACATCTACGTTGTCCACCATTGTATAGTTCATCAAGTCCTCGTTGTAATTCTCTGGTGTGTATTGCACGTTGGTTTCAGCCTTTTGCTGTTCAACCGGTGTGGATGAAGGCATCGGGATGAATTTCAATGCCACTGTGGCAATGAGGACAAGCGACGCAGCAATGGAGATTGTGCTAATCCACAGGTTACGGCGACGATTCTTGTGGATGTCGAAAAGTTTCGTACTTTGTGCAGGAACTTCTTCTTTCTTCTCGGAGATCTCTTGCTCGACAGAATCAATCTGCTCCATGATACGAGCAGTCAGACTGTCGAAATATTCGTCAGACACCTTGAAAGGGTATCTGCCACCCTCAGGGGCTAATATTCGGTTGTTCTTTGTACTCATAATCATATTAATTAGGGGTTTGTTATCCTTGTGACTATAATTATTTATAAAGGTTTAATCAAGAATGATATTTTTTATTCTTTTGATTTAATAAAGTTTGTAATTTTCTCCACCGCAATGTGGTAGGAGGCTTTCAGTGCTCCGACGCTGGTGCCCACGAGGTCTGAAATCTCCTCATATTTTTTGTCTTCGAAGTATTTCATACAGAACACTTGTTTCTGTTTGGCGGGTAAGGTGGAGATAGCCTGCATCAGCAGTTCTTGCGTGTTGTCGCCGTCGAAATACTCGTCTGCCACAAAGTTTGCCTGCTCCACAAAGTCTTCATCATCAATCGATGTCATCTGTTTCCTTTGTTTCAGGAATGTGATGGACTCGTTGTATGCGATTCTGTATAGCCATGTAAAGATGGCTGAATCGCCTTTGAAATTGTCCAATCCTCTCCAAGCCTTGATGAACGTGTTTTGCAGCACATCGTCTGTGTCGTCGTGATTCTGCACAACATAGTGGATTTTCCAGTATAGTTGGCGTGAATAGACGTTGACAATCTCTTCGAATGCCCGACGTTTGCTCTGAGGGTCTTGAATCCTCTTCAGTATGTCTTGTTCATCTATCTTTGCCATCTCGGATGCGCTACTATGCCGTTTTGACAAGCCTTATTGTTGGAATGTTTTTGGTTTCACATGAAAAAAGTGAAAGCTTTTCTATCCACACGGAAAAGACGAACTTTCACTTCGTTGTTATGATATATAATTAACCCTTTCTCAAAGAAGGGAGTTTTTTATTAGTGCAGGTAGATTTTGCGTGTGAACTTACCAATCTTGACAATGTAGTATCCTCTTTGCAAGTGGTTGAGTTCAAAGGTTTTCGATGCGCTTTCAATGCGCTGGGTGTATACCTTCTCGCCCGTAATGCTATAGACTTCCATCACCTGTCCATCGGCATTTTTCACGCGAACAGTCGAACCGCTCACCGTGATGCTGATTTGGTTCTGTTCCATCTCTATCTGGCTGTCTTGTATCTCGTCAGTTTCTGCCATCATCATGGCTGGTGCTGACGACAAGCACACTGTCAATAGAAGGACTTTTGATATTTTTAGTAATGATTTTGCCATATACAATACGTTTTATGATGCAAATATAGAGCCTTTTTTTGTTATTACCAAATTTTTTTTGAAATAAATACACATTTGCACAATAAAAATTAGAAATGGCTGACGTGTATGCCAGCCATCTCTTGTATATCATAATATAATGTATAGATGCTTCTTAGAAGAACTTGTAACGATTATCCTTCACCTTTGCATTCATGTAGAGGGTGTTGATGATGGTGCTTGAAGCATTGCGGAAGTTGTTCATTGCGATGGAAGATTCCTCAGCCTTTGTATCGAACTTCTCCGAAGTCTTTGTCTTGTTGATGACCTGGAAGAGATAAACGCCCCTGTTGCCTTTCACGGGACCAGCGAATGCACCCTTGGCTGTCTTGGCTGCCACAGCGCTGACAAGTGGCTCGGAAGCCCCTGTTGATGCGATGAATGCAGGTGCGCTGAACGATACGTGCTTGATGGTGTCAACCACCACGTCTTTCAAATTCTGCGCCTCGGCCATGCTCTTCACGTTCTTGACTGACTCGTAAATCTTGGCAATCTTCTTCTCGTTCTTGACAACCTCGGTCAAGTCTTCCTTCAGTTTTTCCTGTGCACGGTATCCTTCCTTGTTGATGCCTGTCAGGGCTACCAGTAGCAGGTGGTCGTTGCTGCCACATTCGTAGAGTGGGGAAATGTCGCCTTCTTTTGCTTCATCAAACACCCACTTCAGTGCATCGCGAGTGGCACGGATGTTGGCAATACCGTGAGCTGCGGTGGTTATGTCGTAGAGAGGACGCACTGTGTAGCCGTTCTTGGCTGCATTGGCTTCAATCTTCTCCAGTGTGGTGTTCTCAGCCACAAATGAAGAGAATTTGTTGTATTCTTTGCTGTATGTCTCATCCGAGAATTTCAGTTCCTTCACGACTGCTGCCACATTGTACTTCGTCACAGGGTTGGCGGTTTTCATCACCTGAAGAATGATGGTTGAACCGTTCTCCAACTTCAGTTTCTTGGTTTCGCCTGCATTCATGCCGAAGATGGTGTTGATGTAGAGTGTGTTGTCTGCATCAAGCGTTGCGTTTTGGTACTGTTCTGTCGCAATCCATGTAGAGTCACCTTCTTGGTTGTACTTCTTGGCGATATCCTTGAACTTTGCACCACCGTTGAGGGCTGTCATGATGCTGTCTGCTTTCTTTGCAATGTCTACCTCGTCCTTGCCAATTACACCAATTTGGCGGAAGAGCACTGAATCGGGTTGTGTAGTCTTGCCCAAAACTTTGTAAGTATAATAAGTGTTGGTCATTGGGTCGAAAGCGGCTGACTTCACGCTGCCCACTGCTGTAGAGTCAAGTGCGGCAGAGATCATGCTTGGGAAGGCTTCCTTTGTCTTATAGACATCAGAGAAAGGAAGCAATGAAGAGGCTTGGCGAACCACATTACCTGCAGCCGTGTTGCTGGCAGCAGCCGTCAACTTCGAGGTCGCATCAGCTATATCAGCTTCGGCAGCCTTCTTGTCAGCATCGCTTGCCACAACAGGCACATCGATAATCTTCACGTCGCGAGTTTCAATGAACTGCTGATATTGTTCCTTGTCTTCGTTGTACTTGGCTGTAAGTTCCTCGTCAGACACTTTCACGTCATCATCCTTCACTGAAGAGGCGGGGATGGCGGCGAGCAAGAGGTCAGACTCTTCAGCACGGCTGTCGAATGCCAGTTTTGCCTCCACAGGGTTGGAAAGGAAACACTGAGAGAGGAGCACTTGATACTTCTGGGTGAGCAACTGGTCGCGAATCTGACGCTGTGCAAACAGATAATACTTGTAAATCTTCTCGTATGTTTCAGGGATTTGAGTGCCAGAGTCCTTCAACTTCTTATATTCGTTGAGGAAAGTGTTCACTGTAGCGAAGTCGTAACGACCTGTCTGCTGGTTCATGAACACTGGCACTTGAAGCATCTGGCTATAGCCAGTCTTTACGATGTCAGAAATCTCAGCGTCGCTTACTGCGAGTCCTAATTCGTCACACTGCTTCTGAATGAGTTGCTGCTGCACATAAGTCTGCCACGCCTCATCCTTGATGCGGTTCAGTTCGTCCTCGTTGAAAGAACTTTTCTGCTGAGCAATTTCATAGTAAGTCTGCAGGTCGTCCACCAGTTTCTGGTAGTCCTGAATAGAGATGGACTTACCATCTACCTCACCAACCTGCTGGCTCGATTTCTGGAAGAGGCTCTCAAGGCCTCTGAATAAATCGCCGGCGACGAAGAGGAACAACGCCACGGCGATGATGGTCACAAGGAGCACGCCCTTGCTTCTGATTTTTTGTAATGCTGCCATTTTTTATTGTTTTTTATTGATTACTTATTTCTTCTTATGCATAGGCATTCGGGGTGTCCCGAGTTCACCTTATCGCAAATTCATGCAAAATTACAAAAAAAAATTCACCCAAACACGATGTTCGTCAAGTTTTTTTTCAATTATACGCTTTTCCTCTGTCTTTCGTGCTTGAAATCTGCACTTTCCTCTCCACTTCTTGCGGTTTTAATGTGTACCTACGTGCGCACCGTGCGCTTGTCATTTCACGCACCGTGCTTGAAATATTTCGTTCTTTCAGCCTATAACATTTCGTTCACGGTGCATACAATAAGAGGGGTGTCAGTCTGAATCATGCTTTATCGGTTATGGGGTGGGTCTTGTACAGATACAAAAAAGACACGCCAGAATAGGTGTGTCTTATCGATTATTGTTTATGCTGTCTTGAGGCACAATCAAAGTAGGGTCGGGTTGTGGAGTGGGGGAATGGTCTTCGAGGGGGAACTGTCCTTTGGACGAGTGGATGATATAGTCGGTCATCTGCTCGTTGCTGCTAAAGTTATAGCCCGAAAGTTTACGGGTTTCGCCGTCAATCTCCATGTAAGCAGAAGAGTAGATTCTGTGAGCACGTTGATCCCAAAAGAGGAGTGAGGTCTTGAAGGTCTCGTTTTTCAAGTTCTTGACAAGGACACGACCACGGAGTTCCCACAGTTCTTGCTGGTTGTAGAAGTAGGCGGTGTCGCACGAGATGAAGGCATCCACTTGGAAGGAAGGATTGAAGCGTTCGATGAAAAGTCCCTTTTCGAACGACCAATACTGTGGCTCCTTCTTGTCGTAGATGTACCAGTCTTCGGAGATAATCTTGTAGCGGATGATGCCCGAGTCGCTGATGAGGGTGCTGACGCCGACGCTTTTGAGTGTGGGCAGGGAGTCGCGCAATCCGATGTCGGGACCCACCTTTTCATCACTGTTGCTGCACGAAAGAAACAACAATAGCGTTGCAGCAGCCATGATGACTGCTGCAACGCTAAGTGTATGTGTGAATCGTTTCAAATGTCAAGTGTTAAATGTTGAATGTCCGGATGACAGGAATCATTCTGCACAAGGGCTGATTAGCGGAGGCGCAAAGTGGTGGTTCCGAAACCGGGTACACTGACGGTTTGACCAGCCTTGATGCCTGCGAAGAATGCTTCAGACTTTGGATAGAAGTGTGCTGCATAGTTGGCTGCGGCACGGTTGGCTTTTGCTGCCGATGATGGGTCAACGGCTTTAGCCTTGTTGCAGTAGTCGTAAGCGAGGCAGTAGAAGTAGCTTCTCTGTAATGCGTCGCCAGAAGCGGCACGTGCGATGCAGTTTGCCTGAAGGAGGTATGCACCACCGTTGGATGGGTTGTATTGGAGTGTCTTCTGGCAGTACTGACGACACTGTGCGATGTTGCCCTTGCGGTACATGAGGGCTGCCACGATGTAAGCGTACTTGGCCTTCTTCGCATTGTCTGTCTCAAGGCTGAGTGCCTCGTCAAAATACTTGATGGCACCATTGACGTCGCCTTCCTTCAGCAGTTTCGATGCCTTACCGATGGCTGCCTGTGGAGTCTTGTTAATCTGGTAAGCATAATCTGCTGCCACATAGTAGATGTTGGACTTGTCACACTCGAAGTTGGTGAGGATGGCAAGTACGGAGTTGAGGTATTGGAGGTTAGTCTTGTTTGCCTCCACCTGTGCGCCGTAAATCTTTTCGAGGGCATCACAGTCGGCTGCACCAGAGGAAACGAAGAGGTCATTTGCCTTGTCCTGTACGGGCTGGTAGTTGTCAACGATTTTCTGTGCTTCGGGAGACAGAACCACTTGCTCAACCCACTTGGTGGAGTCTTCAGACTCGGGATCTGCAGGAATGGTCTCTGATGGATATTCCTTTGCCTGATCGAGCAGACGGTCACAGATTTCGTTGGTGTTCATGTAGTCCTGGATGAAGTCCTGACGGATGTCGATGTTGTCTTTGTTCTGGAGATAGCGGTTGTAGGAGCACTCGATGAATCCGAAAAGAACGAAACCTTCAGTGTTGGGTCCCATGTCGTCGATGCCTTCCTTGAACATCTTATAGGCTGTGTTGTTGTCCATTGTGGGGCAATAATAGTAGTAGTCATAAGCCTTGCGACAGATGATGTTGCCCTTGGTGGACGTTGTCTTAGGTGTAGCGAAAGAATTGAGTGCTTCGAGGTTCTTCAGACGTTGGTCGTAGATGTTCATGAGTTTCTCGAAATACTGCTTCTTCAAGTCAGCATTTGTTTCCTTTTGGATGAGGTTTTCGAACATCCATGCGCCATCTGTGTAAATGCGCACTTGAGAGAGTGGCGCCTTTTCGAAAACAAACTCCCACGGCTCAATGGCCTCAACGAAACTCTGGCGCTTGAATGCTTCCTGATAGAGTGAGAGGCTGCCAAGCACGTCGATGGAGTCCTGGCCATGACCGATGCGGTCGTGCACAGAAGTGCCTTTGAGGTTTTGTGCTGATGCGGCAACGGCAATGATTGCAAGAGTGCATGCAAATAAAATCTTTTTCATAATCATTTATTTTTTTTTGAATGTTTTCGTTTGTTTCTTTTCTGTCGTCAGTTGTTTAACTGCAGATTTGTGTGCAAAGATAGCGAATGAATTTCAGATTCGGGCGGTTTTTTCCTCTTTATTTATAGGGAAAAGTCTATTTGGAATACTGAAATGCCTCTTTGACTTCTTCTTATTTAACTTTCATCTTGTAGAACCAGCGCTCGCTGAAAGTGATACCAACACATAAACGCAGGTAATTTTCAGAGAGGGTGCTCTTCCTCATCGTGGTGGCGTTGAGATATGGAATGTTGGTGTGAGTCCATTGCACCGCGATGTTTATTTTAGGAGTGATGTCATAAACGTTTTTATTGGAGATGGGAAGCGTGAGACCTGCCGACACACCAAACTCGTTGGGCTTATCAGTGATGGTGCCTGTCGGATCGGCTTTGGCGTATGTCTGTGAATAATATCCACCGACTTTGTAGGTGCATTGCTCCAAGTAACTGGCAGTAGCGGAGTATGGCTTAGGTGTCCAATCCAAACCTGCCGAAATCTTGGTGCGGTCGTTCAGCTGTCCCTTGGTGGAGGTGTAAACATCTGATACGGTGCTGGATGAAAAGCCTGTCTGTTGATTGGGAAATCGGCATTCAGACCACTTCTGAAGTTCGAAATCTGCACCGATGCGCAGATTGTTTGAATGGTAGTAAGTTGCACCGATCGAGATGGCATGTGGGAGTTGGAAGGCATTCTTGATGGTGTCGCTGGTCGTTTCCTCGATGGAGGTGTTGTTGAGTGTTCGGGTGCTGCGTGTTGCTTCGCTGCCCAGCCGATGTCCATAGGTGTATGTGGCACCAAGGACGATTTTGTCTTTTTTGCTGATGGGTTGTATGAACTGCAAACCGGCTTGCCAACTGTAGGTGCCCACTTCACCCGTGTAGGTGCGTGAGAGATTGAATGCCGAACTTTCGCTGAACGACATTTGTGCGTTGTGGGTGTAGTCACCCCAGATGTATCGAACGTTGAACCCCAAGGAGATGGGGCGGAATGGGTGCCAGCCTGTACCGAAGAAAACTTCTCGCAATCCTCCGTCACCGTTAAAGTTGTAGGAAGATGTGATGTTTTCTGTCCCAGCAAGGGTTTCGCTGGATGAGTGAAAATTGTATTTGATGTTGGTGATGGGCATAATTCCGACTGTCATGCCGACATTTCTGAATGCGCGGAACTGAAAAGCAAAGTAGTCGAAACTGCTGTTGCGGACGTTCTGCTGCAGTTCACCCATCTTGTGGTTGCTGTTCTGCAATGAGACGCCGAGATCAAAGAGCATTGTGAGCGAGTCGATGGCAGAATAGGATGCAGGATTGGCAATATTGATTTCTTGTCCATTACGGAATCCTTGTGCAATGCCTCCCATGCCCTTGTTGAATCCCATGGCGCGTTCCGATTGGATGCCGAAACCATAGCGGGAGTAGGGGGTGTTGATGCCATTTTGTGCATAGGTTGCAAGAGAGAACGATGCAACGAGGATGGCAAGTGTTATCTTGTTCATTATAGTTTGAGAATAGATAATTGATTTTGACTGCAAAATTAAGTCTTTTTGTGGAGTTCTTCAAATAAAACCTTCTTTATGCGAGTTAAAAAAATTGAAAGACCCCGATTACGGTATCGTTTGACTATTGTTGAGGGTTGTTGAAGGGCTTGTTTTGAGGTTTTTTATGTCGTTTGCCACCGTTCCCTCTTTTGTCGTGTCTTCCTTTGCCACCATGTCTGCCAGGTGTGTGGCGTCGTGCCTGCAATGTGTTCTTGCTCATTTGTGGCTTCTCTCCACAACCTTCTGGCAGGTCGGGCTTAAGGATTTCTTTTTCGATGAGGTGCTCGATTTTGAGCAGATGTTGCCAGTCGTGCGGGGTGACAAGGGTGATGGCTTGCCCATCGCGGTTGGCACGTGCGGTTCGTCCTATTCTGTGGACGTAGTCTTCTGGATCGCGCGGTACGTCATAGTTGATGACCATCTGTATGTCATCGATGTCAATGCCTCGACTCACGATGTCGGTGGCAATGAGGATGCTGATGCGGCGGTTCTTGAATGCAAGCATGATTTCTTCACGCTCCCGTTGGACGAGGTCGCTGTGCATTGCACCCACATTGAAACCTTTACGCTTCAGCATGATGCTCAACTCCTTGACTTTCATCTTCGACGAGCCAAATAGGATGACGCGGTCGAGTGTTTCGTCGCTGAGTACTTTTTCCACAATCTTGTCCTTCATGCCGTCATAGCAGAGATAGGCAATCTGTTGTATCTTTTCAGCAGGTTTTGATACGGCAATCTTCACTTCGACGGGATTGTGCAAGATGTTCTGCGCCAGTTTTTGGATATTGTCAGGCATGGTGGCTGAGAACATGATGGTTTGCCGTTCCTCGGATAGGTAACTGGATATCTTCATGATGTCGTCGTAAAAACCCATGTCAAGCATTCTGTCGGCTTCGTCAAGAATGAAGAAGGAGACTTTCTTCAGGTCGATATGTCCACCGTTCAGATGGCTGATCAGTCGTCCGGGAGTGGCGATGATGATGTCAGCGCCCAGTTCCAATCCCTTGCGTTCTTGTTCGAAACGGATTCCGTCGTTTCCACCATAAACAGCGACAGATGACACGCCGTTGAGGTAATAGGCAAAGCCTTCCACCTGTTGGTCAATCTGTTGTGCCAGTTCTCTTGTCGGTGCCATGATGATGCAATTGACAGAATCCTGCGGGTAGTTCCCGTGACTCAGTTCATCAAGCACAGGCAATAAATAAGCGGCGGTTTTTCCCGTTCCTGTTTGGGCAATGCCCATCAAGTCATGCCCCTCTAAGATTTTGGGGATGGCTTGCTCTTGTATGGGGGTGCACTCCTCGAAGTTCATCGCATCGAGGGCATCGAGCAAATCGTCTGATATGTTTAGTTCGTCAAAAAACATGTTGAGAGATGTAAAATGTGAATGAAATGTGGGTGGTTTATTTTGGTGCTTTCTTGTAGTAATAGAGTGCTACAATGGCAAACACGAAGTTAGGAATCCACACAGCAATGGCTGCGGGGAAGTTCGCTTTGATGGCAAGGCTTGATGTCACTGTCTGGAACATGATGTAGGTCAGAATCAGTGCCAGTCCGATACCGAGGGCGATACCCATACCATTTTTGCGTTTCCGTGCAGAGATGGACACACCGATGATGGTCAGGATGAAGGTGGCGAAAGAGGTGGCGCCTCGTTTCCAGTATTCCACTTCAAATTGCTGTATATTGGCAAATCCTCGTGCTTTCTGACGTTCAATGTAGGTGTCCAGCTCTGGTGTGGTGAGCGTCATTTCCATATCGCGCGATGCCATTAGATCTTGTGGCTGTATGCGGATGATGGTGTCCAGTTTGCTGCCATTCTGTATCACCTCACGCATTCCTTGCAGGTCACGTTTCTGGTAACTGGTGATAATCCAGTGATAGGGTTCGTAGGAGAGGGTGTCATATTGGATGGTCATTGCTTGCAGGTGCTTGACGAGTTTCTTGTCCTCAAACTTGTCGAGCGTGAAGTCAAAGCCCATCTTCATGTTTTCCTCATAACGTCCAAAGTATGCGATGACACCGCTGTCCACTTCGAGTTGCACATTTGCACTGAAATCTTGCCTTCCTCGGTTTTTGTATTTATTTTCGAACTTTACGCGCTTCACATTTCCCCTGGGGATGATGTAAGAGCCAAGTCCGTAGTTGAGCAGTGCGATGATGGCTGCCGAAATCATGTAAGGACGCACAATGCGAGCGAAACTGGTGCCAGTCGATATCATGGCGATGATTTCGGAGTTTTCGGCAAGTTTCGTGGTGAAGAAGATGACGGCAATGAAGACAAACAACTGGCTGAACAGATTGGAGTAGAAAGGGATGAAGTTCAAGTAGTAGTCAAACAGAATTTCTTTCATCGGGGCATCGTGTTGCAGGAACTTGTCGATGTTCTCATTGAAGTCAAACACGACAGCAATGCTGATAATCAACACAATGGAGAAGAAATATGTGCCGAGGAACTTTCCGATGATGTAACGGTCGAGTCGTGACAGGGGCGAATGCTCTTTCAGCCATCGAAAGGCAGAAGACCTCTGATGGATTCTTGAACGCAGGGAACTGTGTCTCTGGCGTCTGTTCCTCGACTTGATGTAGTCATGGTAGGCATTGATGTCTTCCTCGCTACCATGAGGAACAAGCTTCCCGTTTACTTCTTCGAATATGACCAATTTCTTTTATTTATATATAATAATGTGTATCTTAGATTCTTTGTCCCAGTTCTTCCACCATCTTTGCCTTCCACACACTGAAGTCACCTGCAATGATGTGCTGACGTGCCTCACTTACGAGCCATAGGTAGAAGGAGAGGTTGTGGATGGATGCAATCTGCATGGCAAGCAGTTCCTGGGCCTTGAAGAGATGGTGCACGTATGCCTTCGTGTAAGCGGTATCGACATAGGAAGTCCCTTCTGGGTCGAGTGGCGAGAAATCAAAGTCCCATTTCTTATTGCGCAGGTTGATGGTGCCGTGTTTCGTGAAGATTTGTGCATTTCTGCCGTTTCGTGTCGGCATCACGCAATCGAACATGTCCACTCCTCGTTCGATGCCTTCCAAGAGATTGATAGGGGTGCCGACTCCCATGAGATAGCGTGGTTTATCCTTGGGGAGGATGGCATTGACCACCTCAATCATTTCATACATCACTTCAGTGGGTTCTCCCACCGCCAAACCACCGATGGCATTGCCGTCAGCCCCTTTCGATGCCACGTTCTCTGCAGCACGTTCGCGCAAGTCCTTGTAGGTACATCCCTGCACAATAGGGAAGAGGCTTTGCTGATAGCCATACTTCGGTTCTGTTTCGTTGAATCGCTTGATGCAGCGGTCGAGCCAGCGTTCCGTCAAGTCAAGCGACTTCTTGGAATAGTTATAATCGCTGGTACCTGGAGGGCATTCGTCAAATGCCATCATGATGTCAGCACCAATCGAACGTTCAATGTCCATCACTCCTTCGGGGGTGAAAAAGTGCTTGCTGCCATCAATGTGGCTGCGGAACTCCACACCTTCTTCCTTGATTTTTCGGATGCCAGACAGCGAAAACACCTGAAAGCCGCCGCTGTCGGTCAGCATCGGACGGTCAAAACCGTTGAACTTGTGCAACCCTCCTGCCGTTTCCAGCACTTCCAATCCAGGACGTAGATACAGGTGATACGTGTTGCCCAAGATGATTTGTGCCTTGATGTCGTCCTTCAGTTCATGCAGATGCACGGCTTTCACTGAGCCTTGCGTCCCCACGGGCATAAAAATGGGAGTCTCTATGTCTCCGTGATCGGTGTGGATGAGTCCTGCCCGCGCATTCGTCTTAGAGTCGTTATGTTGGAGGGTAAATGTCATCTTTTTCTTTTTTCAAAGGTGTCTTCGGTTTTCCTAGACTTTCCTATTTCTTCCTAGGTTTTCCTAAGTTTTCCTAATCTATTTCAGCAGTGCAAAGTCGAGCACATCTTTCACGTTCTCCACATAGTGGAACTTCACACCTTTCACATACTTGGCAGGAATGTCCTCAATGTTCTTCCTGTTCTCGTGGCAGATAAGAATGTCGGTGATGCCAGCACGCTTGGCTGCCAGAATTTTCTCCTTGATGCCACCCACAGGGAGCACTTTGCCACGCAGGGTGATTTCGCCCGTCATGGCAATGTTTTTCCGCACCTTGCGCTTGGTGATGGCACTCGCCAACGAAGTGGCGATGGTGATGCCTGCCGATGGACCATCCTTCGGTGTAGCACCTTCGGGTACGTGAATGTGAATGTTGTGGTTCTCGAAGTAATCAGGTTGAATGCCTATGAGGTCACAGTGTTCCTTCAAATATTGCAAAGCAATCGTTGCCGACTCCTTCATCACATCGCCCAGATTACCTGTCAAGCCGAGTTTGCCACCCTTACCGCTGTCGATGGAGGTCTCGATGAAGAGAATTTCACCACCAACACTTGTCCATGCCAAACCCGTCACCACGCCATAGTAGTCGTTACCTTGATATTTGTCGCGGCTATAAGGTTCAGTGCCAAGATATTCCTTGATGTCCTCCACCTTCAGTTCGCTTTCGGGTAGCACACCATTCTTGGCATATTTCAGCGTCACCTTGCGCAACACCTTGTTGATGTTCTTGTCGAGGTCGCGCACACCTGACTCACGCGTGTAATCCTCAATGATTTTCTCAATGGCAGCCTTGGAGAGTTTCACACCTGTGTCCTTCATGCCGAGGTTGTCAAGTTCCTTTGGCACGAGGTGACGTTTCGCAATCTCAATCTTCTCCTCTGTCAAATAGCCGCTCACTTCAATCAGTTCCATGCGGTCAAGCAGTGGTGCGGGAATCGTTGAGATATTGTTGGCTGTTGCGATGAACATCACCTTCGAAAGGTCGTAATCAGTGTCCAGATAGTTATCGTGGAAAGCCACATTCTGTTCAGGGTCAAGCACCTCCAACAATGCCGATGCAGGGTCGCCGTGGTTGGTCTGCTGCGTCACTTTGTCAATCTCGTCGAGAATGAACACGGGGTTGCTGCTGCCAGCCTTCTTGATGTTCTTGATGATTTGACCTGCCATTGCCCCTACGTACGTGCGGCGGTGTCCGCGGATTTCAGCCTCGTCGTGTAAGCCGCCTAATGACATCCTCACATACTTCCTCTTCATCGCCTTTGCGATGCTCTTTCCCAGCGAAGTCTTTCCCACACCCGGAGGTCCATACAGGCAAAGGATGGGACTTTTGAAATCGCCCCTCATCTTCAGCACAGCAAGATGCTCAATGATGCGTTCCTTTACCTTTTCCATGCCGTAATGGTCCTTATTCAGCACCCTCTCGGCATTGTTCAGGTTGAGGTTGTCTTTGGTATATTCACCCCAAGGCAGTTCCAGCATCATCTGTGCCCAAGTGTATTCTGTTTGGTAGTCAGGCGAGTGGCTACTCATGTGCGACATCTTGTCCAAAGCGTCATTGAACACCTTGGCCGTCGCTTCGTCCCATTTCATCTTCTGCGCTTTCTCACGCATTTTCATGATTTCATCTTCACCTTTTTCGCCCAGCTGCTCTTGGATGGTCTCCATTTCCTGACGCAGAAAATACTCTTTGTGCTGCTTGTCCAGTTCCTCACGGGTTCGCATTTGCAAGTCCATCTTCAAGGTCACATACTGATACTCCCGTTGCAGGATGCCCAGCAAACGGTAGGCACGGTCGAACAGATTGTTCTCCTCCAGCAACACAATGCGTTCCCTGTTGCTGATGTTCAAGTTGCAGCAAATGAAGTTGATAATGAGTGTGCGGTCAGAAATGTTGTTCAATGCAAACGCAGACCCAATCATGTTCTCGCTGGCACGCATCAGTTTGATGGCAGTTTCGCGGCAGGCGTCCACCACAGCCATATACTCGCGGTCACCTCGTTCAGGAACAGTCTCAGGGTAGTTATCCACACGCCCAATATTGTAGCTGCCATTCCAACTCAGTTCAATCAGACGTACCCGTGAGTAGCCTTGAATAAGTGCCGTGCGGCTCCCGTCTGGCAACTTGATGATTTTCTGCACTTTGCCAATCACTCCTGTATGATATAATTGCTCATAATCAGGCTCATCTGTTGAATCATCCACCTGCGTGAATACAGCAATTGCCATATCTTTCTTCTGTGCCTCCTTTAGCAACTTCAGTGACGAGTCCCTGCCAATTGAAATGGGCAACATCGTTTCGGGAAACAGCATCACCCCACGCAACGGAAGAACCGGGATGATGTTCTCTGGCGACACTTCCTGCTCAATGTCCCCCTTGACAGGGTTGTCGATACTTGCAATGAAACTGATTTTGCCTTCAACTGGCGTTTCGTCTATAATCTCGTCAAAATTGAAATCCATCTTCAATATCCTTGTTTGTTTTTCGCTTAATCAATACTTACTTATTTAAGTTTCGGGCGCTCTTTTTCTCACCACAGATTACTCAGATTTCACAGATTTTTTTCTGACGAGTCTGCTATTCCTCAGATTTGACTTCGTCGAGCTAAAGGTTCTCTCTTATTTCACAGATTGGAAAGCCCTGCAGGGTTTTGGGAAAAATCTGTGTAATCTGTGCAGTCTGTGGTTTTTATGACTTCCGAAAGTTGGGTTGCTTATAAAACGAGTGCAAAGGTACGAAATATTTTTCACTCCTCTATTATTTATAATGTGAAACATTCAAAAAAATAACATTCTTAGCGCCTTTATCGTTCAGCTGTAGGTACAGTTCAATAAGATGGGAAGCAGAAAGAACCTGCTATGACCTCGCAATATGTTGAAGTTGATGCTAATATCTGTTTTGTTGTGACGCTCATGTCTATTTTGTTTTCAATCTTGCAAAATTTATATTCAAAGTTGCAAAAATATTTTTGAAACTTAGGAAATGTTTTTGAAATGCCGGTCCAATTGAAAAGAATGTGCGATCTTTGTACTTGTGAAGATTTGACGGATTTCTTTGCGAGCAAAGCGAGTAAGCTCGACGACTTGCCGACTCGCCGAGGCGACTAAATATCAAAGATTTCGCATTTAATGAAACTTGAGTAAATTAAAATGTGACATTACCATTCGATGGGAATGCTGTTTGTATCATAATATTTGTGTAAAGTGCCGTTTCTGTGCAATAGTGTAAGAAAATGTGAGTGTTTTTCTTACATTTTGCAATTATTTTTAGCAAAAAATTTGTTATATTATTAAAAATAGTTGTAACTTTGCACCGCTTTTAGGCAAGAATGCTTCTGGGCAAAATACCAAATCGATACACAACAATAAAAAGATATGAGCAAACTCATTAAGGTCGAGGGCTATCGCCAGTTGCTTGACCCCATTCAGACGGAATTGGGCATCAAACAGATTAAAGACTTCTTTCAGGCAAACCTTTCGACGGCACTTCGTCTGCGCCGTGTGACTGCACCCCTGTTCGTGTTGCGTGGATTGGGATTGAATGATGACTTGAATGGTGTGGAACGTCCCGTGTCATTCCCCATCATGGATATGAACGACCAGGTGGCAGAGGTGGTGCATTCCCTTGCCAAGTGGAAACGCGTGATGCTTGCCGAATACGGCATACAGCCAGGGTATGGACTCTACACCGATATGAATGCTATTCGTGGGGACGAGGAGTTGGACAACACCCACTCCCTCTACGTTGACCAGTGGGATTGGTGCCGCACCATCCGTGAAGAAGACCGCAACCTCACTTTCCTGAAGAAGATTGTGCAGGACATCTATGCAGCCATCATGCGCACTGAATATTTGGTTTGTGAATCCTATCCGCAAATCAAACCCTTCCTTCCTCAAGAAATACATTTCGTCCATTCAGAGGAATTGTTGCAGATGTATCCCGACATGACTCCAAAGGAGCGTGAGGATGCAATTTGCAAGAAATTCGGAGCCGTCTTCATCATGGGCATCGGTGGCAAACTCTCCAACGGCGAGGTGCACGACGGACGTGCGCCAGATTACGATGACTGGAGCACTCCTAACGAAGACGGTTACAAGGGGCTCAATGGCGACATCCTCATTTGGTATCCTGTCCTCAACCGCAGCATCGAACTCAGTTCTATGGGCATCCGAGTGGATAAGGAAGCCCTTGTTCGACAACTTGAACTGGAAAACAAGAAAGAACGTCTCAACCTTTTCTTCCATAAGAAGTTGATGAACGACGAGATTCCACTCTCAGTCGGTGGAGGAATCGGTCAAAGCCGTCTATGCATGGTACTCCTTCACAAAGCCCATGTGGGTGAAATCCAAGCCTCCATCTGGCCCGAAGAGATGCGTGAGGAATGTGCCAAAGCTGGCATGCCGCTTATCTGAGGAGAAGCGAAAACGTAAAAAATGAAAAGAGAAAAAATCCGGGTTACTTGCTGGCAGGGTGCAAATACCTTGCAGGGTGGGTAATCCAGTTTTTTTTCTTTTCATTTTTCTTTTTTCACTTTTTGTAGTATCTTTGCAACAAAATCAAAACAACGCTATGACACCAAAGGAAGAAATAGAGCAACTCAGACGGGAGTTGGAACAACATAATTATAATTATTATGTGTTGAATCAGCCGACGATTTCGGACTTTGACTTTGACCAGATGATGCACAAACTGGAGGACTTGGAGATGTTCTATCCTCAGTATGCAGACCCGAACTCACCCACGCAAAGGGTGGGGAGCGACCTGAACCAGGCGTTCAAGGCGGTGGCTCACAAGTATCCGATGCTGTCGTTGGCGAACACCTACAACGAGGGGGAGGTGCGTGACTTCTACCAGCGTGTGAAGGAAGGACTGGAGGGTGAGGAGTTTGAAATTTGCGCTGAGATGAAATATGACGGTCTGAGCATCTCGCTGACATACGTGGATGGTGCGTTGGTGCAGGCGGTGACGCGAGGCGACGGAGTGAAGGGCGATGATGTGACCAACAACGTGAGAACCATTCGTTCCATCCCCTTGAAGTTGAGGGAGGGGAGCGGCTATCCGCATGAGTTTGAGATTCGTGGAGAGATTCTGATGCCTTGGACCTCGTTTGAGAAACTGAACGAGGAACGTGCCAAGCGCGAGGAGCCGCTTTTTGCCAATCCGCGCAATGCAGCCAGCGGCACGTTGAAGTCGCAGAGTTCGAAGGTGGTGGCACAGCGAGGTCTTGACGCGTACCTATATTATATATTAGGCGATGAGATTCCTGCCGACAGTTTCCACTATGAGAACTTGCAGAAGGCGGCAGGATGGGGCTTCAAGATTTCGCAGGGCATGAAGAAGTGCAAGACGGTGGATGAGGTGCTGGATTTCATCAACTATTGGGATGTGGAACGTAAGAACCTGCCTGTGGCAACCGATGGCATTGTGCTGAAAGTGAACTCATTGCGCCAGCAGCGGCATCTGGGCTATACGGCCAAGAGTCCTCGCTGGGCAATTGCCTATAAGTTCAAGGCCGAACGGGCTTGTACACGGCTGAACGAGGTGACCTATCAGGTGGGCAGAACGGGTGCCGTGACTCCTGTGGCAAACATGGATCCTGTGCAGTTGGCTGGCACGGTGGTGAAGCGAGCCTCGCTCCACAATGCCGACGTGATGGAGGAACTTGACCTGCACATTGGCGACATGGTGTATGTGGAGAAGGGAGGTGAGATTATTCCCAAGGTGGTGGGTGTAGATAAGGAGCAACGGAAGCCCGGCTTGCAGAAGGTGCAGTTCATCAAGACCTGCCCGGAGTGTGGGGCGGAGTTAGTGCGATTTGAGGGTGAGGCCGCCCATTATTGCCCGAACGACAGTGCCTGTCCGCCACAAATCAAAGGCAGGATAGAGCACTTCATCTCGCGCAAGGCAATGAACATAGACAGTCTGGGACCCGAGACGGTGGATGACTACTACCAGAGAGGCTTAATCCACGATGTGTCAGACCTTTACAAACTTACGGTGGCAGACATCTGTGGCTATAACAAGAACCGCGTGAAGTCGGCACAGAAGGTGGTGGACGGCGTGAAATCGACGCTTCAGGTACCCTTCGAACGAGTTGTTTTCGCCATCGGCATCCGCTTTGTGGGCGAGACGACAGCCAAACTGATAGCCCGTCACTTCAAGTCGATGGAGGCCTTGCAAAACGCTACTGTGGAACAGTTGATGGAAGTGGATGGAGTGGGACAGGTGATTGCCGAGTCTGTGGTGAAGTATTTCCAGGAGCCGAAGAATGCTGAGATGGTCGCCCGGCTGGCTGCCTATGGGGTGCAAATGCAACTATCCGAGGAGCAACTCTCGGGTCAGACGGACAAATTAGCGGGCAAGAGCATCGTCATTTCGGGCGTGTTCCAGAAACATTCGCGCGACGATTATAAAGCCATTATCGAGCAAAATGGTGGCAAGAATGTGGGCAGCATCTCGAAGAAGACCACGTTTGTGCTGGCTGGTGACAATATGGGACCAGCCAAGATGGAGAAGGCACAAAGTCTTGGTGTGCCGCTGGTGTCGGAAGATGAGTTCTTGGCGATGCTGGAATGATGGATGAGGACAAAGGTTTGTTGCATAGAATGAAGTGTACCCGAGGGGTGTGGCATACCATACCCAAGGGGTACACGATGCCGTACCCCTCGGGTACATAGTTGCCATCTGCTCTTTCCCCAATTGTACTCCGCTCATTTTTTTGATGTGAGGAGTACGTTTTTTTATTCTAATAATTTCTTAAATCAAAATAAATCAGTACCTTTGCACCCGATTAGAGTTTTAAGGTAAAAGAATTTTACTTTGATTTATGGCTAAAAAGACACGAGAACCTCGTTATATATTTGAATCAAGTTGGGAGGTTTGTAATAAGGTTGGTGGCATATACACGGTGCTGTCCACGCGTGCAAAAACATTGCAAGAAAAACTTACAGACAGGGTGTTCTTCATCGGTCCCGATTTTTGGGAAGGTAGGAAGAACCCGCTTTTCAGGGAAAGCAAGTCTCTGCTGGCAAAATGGAGAAAGTATGCGCAGGAAAATGAAGGGGTGAATTTCCGTGTGGGACGTTGGCAGGTACCTGGCGAACCGATTGCTCTTCTTGTGGATTTTAAGCCTTTCTTTGAACATCGGAATGAAATTTTTGGTTGGGCATGGGACAACTTTGGGGTTAACTCGCTGAATGCTTATGGCGATTACGACGAGAGCCTGATGTTCTCTTGGGCAGCAGGTAAGGTGGTGGAGAGTTACTACAAGTTTTTCGGATTGACAAAGGAAGACAATGTGATTTTTCAGGCACACGAATGGCAAACTTGTCTGGCAGCATTGTATGTGAAGAAGTTTGTGCCGGAAGTTGCCACCATCTTCACGACTCATGCAACGACCATTGGACGTTCCATTGCTGGCAACAACAAGCCGCTCTACGATTATCTGCCTGCCTACAATGGTGACCAGATGGCATCGGAACTGGGTGTGGAGTCCAAGCACTCTGTGGAGAAGCAGGCGGCATGGAACGTGGATTGCTTCACGACGGTGAGCGAAATCACAGGCAGGGAGTGTGCCGAATTGCTCGACAAGCCTGCTGATGAGATTCTGATGAATGGTTTTGAGAACGATTTCGTGCCTTCTCCTGCCGCCAAGTTCAACGAGGCAAGGAAGGTGGCTCGCCAATCTCTCCTGAAGGTGGCGAACACACTGATGGGGACGGAGTTGGACGATGACACGGTTATTGTCTGCACGGGTGGTCGCTACGAGTACCAGAACAAAGGTGTCAATGTCTATATTGATGCGCTGAACCGTTTGCGCTGGGATGATCGTTTGCAGAAGAATGTGTTGGCATTCGTGATGGTGCCAGCGTGGATAAAGGAGGCCCGCATGGATTTGCGAGTTGCGCTTTCCAACAAGAAGCATAATCCTGTAGAGTATGGTGCCATTGGTGACCCACGCATTACGCATGTGTTGCATGAGCCTGATTTTGACAAGGTGCTCGGTCAGATGAACTGGCTGGACATGTATAACCGTCCAGAAGACAAGGTGAAGGTCATCTTTGTGCCTTCGTATCTGGATGGCGATGACGGCATTTTCAACAAGCACTACTATGACTTGCTCATCGGCATGGACATGACGGTGTTCCCCTCTTACTATGAGCCTTGGGGATACACACCGACCGAATCGGTGGCTTTCCATGTGCCTTGCATCACAACCGACTTGGCAGGTTTCGGACTTTGGGCAAACAGCTTGAAAGGTGGCATGAGCGAGATCGAGGACGGTGTGAAGACGGTACATCGGTCGGATTACAACTTTGATGAAGTGAGCAATGGTGTCCGCGACACGATTCTAAAATTCTCGCAGATGGACCCGAAGCAAATCAATGCTGCCCGAAAGAATGCGGAAAAGGTGGCAGAGAAGGCGCTCTGGAAGCATTTCATTAAGTATTATTACGAAGCGTATGACAAGGCTCTCGCAAAGCGTGACGAGCGTTTGGCATAAATAATAATGTGTGATTTTAAAAGAAACAGTAAAACCAATTTATAAAACTATGAGAATTCAAGCAAGCAACGCCAATATACCAAATTGGCGCGAGATTAGCGTGAGGTCGTCGGTTCCAGCAGCACTTGAGCCGCTGAACGAGATTGCTCACAACATGTGGTGGTCATGGAACAATGAAGTGGGTCATATCTTCAATGATATGGACGCCAAACTTTGGCATGATGTTCAGCAGAACCCCGTTCTTTTCCTTGGCAGAATGAACTATGAGAAACTGGAAGAATTGGCTTCTGACAAGAAGATAGTTGAGCGCATCAACAAGGTTTATAAGGAGTTCCGCGCCTACATGGATGTGAAACCTGACAAGAAGCGTCCATCGGTTGCTTACCTTTGTATGGAGTATGGCTTGAGCCACGTACTGAAAATTTATTCAGGCGGTTTGGGCATCTTGGCTGGTGACTATGTGAAGGAGGCGTCAGACTCCAACATCGACTTCTGCGCTGTCGGTTTCCTGTATCGTTATGGTTACTTCACCCAGACACTTTCGATGGAAGGTCAGCAGGTGGCAAATTATGAGGCTCAGGTGTTTCCAACGCTGCCAATCGAACGTGAATTGGACGCTAACGGCAATCAGGTAGTCATTGATGTCCCTTATAACAACTATACTGTTCATGCACTCGTTTGGCGTGTGAATGTGGGGCGTGTGAAACTCTATTTGCTTGACACCGACAACGACATGAACTCTGAATATGACCGCTCCATCACTCATGCCCTCTATGGCGGCGACTGGGAGAACCGTCTGAAGCAGGAAATCCTGCTCGGAATCGGTGGTATCTTGCTGCTCAATAAACTGGGCATCAAAAAGGACATCATCCACTGCAACGAGGGGCATGCTGCCCTTGCTAATGTGCAGCGTTTGGTTGAATATGTGGAGAGTGGATTGACTTTCAACGAATCACTTGAAGCTGTCCGTACTTCTTCTCTCTACACCGTACACACTCCTGTGCCTGCTGGTCATGACTATTTCGACGAGGCTCTCTTCGGTAAGTACATGGGTCAGTATCCTGAGAAACTGGGCATCAGTTGGGACGACTTTATGGGCATGGGGCGTGTGAACCCCGATGACAAGGGCGAACGCTTCTGCATGTCCACTTTCGCTTGCAACACCTCTTCGTGGGTGAATGGCGTAAGTTGGCTGCACGGCAAGGTGTCTAAGGATATGTTCAACGGTATCTGGAAAGGCTACTTCCCAGAGGAACTTGCCAATGTGGGTTATGTGACCAATGGTGTTCACATGCCAACATGGACGGCTTCTGAGTGGAAGAGTGTTTATGCCAAGAATTTCGACAAGTCTTTCCTTTCCGACCAGTCGAACGAGAAGATTTGGGAGGCTATCTACAATGTGCCTGATCAGGAAATCTGGAACACCCGTCTGGCTTTGAAGGCAAAACTTATTGAGTACATCAAGAAGGCATTCAAGGAAGATTGGCTGAAGCATCAGGGCGACCCATCTCGCATTGTGTCGATTGTGGAAAAAATCAATCCTAACGCATTGACCATCGGTTTTGCTCGCCGTTTTGCCACCTACAAGCGTGCTCACCTTCTCTTCAGCGACCTTGACCGCTTGGCTAAGATTGTGAACAATCCGAACTATCCAGTGCAGTTCCTCTTTGCTGGTAAGGCTCACCCTGCCGACGGTGCAGGCCAGGGACTCATCAAGAAGATTTATGAGATTAGCCGTCGTCCAGAGTTCTTGGGTAAGATTATCTTCCTGGAGAACTACGACATGAAGTTGGCTCGCCGTCTTGTGACGGGCGTGGATATCTGGATGAACACTCCGACACGTCCATTGGAGGCTTCTGGTACATCTGGCGAGAAGGCACTCATGAATGGTGTGGTCAACCTTTCCGTGCTCGACGGTTGGTGGCTCGAGGGTTACCGCGAGGGCGCAGGATGGGCACTCACGGAAAAGCGTACTTTCCAGAATCAGGAACAGCAAGACCAACTTGATGCAGCCACTATCTACTCGCTGCTTGAGAACGAAATCCTGCCTCTTTATTATGCCCGCAATTCCAAGGGCTATTCCGAAGGCTGGATTCAGACGGTCAAGAACTCTATTGCACAGATTGCTCCTCACTACACCATGAAACGTCAACTCGACGATTACTTCACCAAGTTTTACGGCCCATTGGCAGAGCGTCGCAAGATGCTTTTTGCCGATAACTTCAAAAAGGCAAAGGACATCGCAGCATGGAAGGAACTTGTGGCTTCTCGTTGGGATTCCATCCATGTCGTTTCTTACGAGAAGGAGGAAGACATGCTGAAGGGTGATGTGCTTTCTGGCAAGAAATATAATGTTAAGTATGTCATTGATGAGCAAGGTCTTGACGATGCAATTGGCTTGGAACTCGTCACTATCTATCGTGACGAAGATGGTCGTGAGCACATCAGCCAGGTTGAACCGCTCGAAGTGACCAAGCGCGACGGCAATCTCTACACCTTTGAGGGTACTCATGTCATCCCAACTGCTGGCAGTTTCAAGGTGGCATACCGTATGTACCCCAAAAATGCAGACCTGCCTCACCGTCAGGACTTCTGCTACGTGAAGTGGTTCAACTGATTGATTCCAGAAACTAAAGACTAAAAGTTAAAAGTGAAAGTTCCTGATTGCTCGGAAGGTACTATTGGACTTTTAACTTTTAGTTTCCCGGCATGACATGAAAAAGATTCTTTTACTTTTAGTTTTTAGTTTTTCGTTTTTAGTTTCACACGCTCAGACATACAAGCGATCTGGCGTTGTAAGATCCTACCGCACCTGCATGAAGGAAAAAAACTTCACGCAGGCGCGGCAGGTGCTTATTGATGCGATGCGTCAGCACCCCGAAGCAGCCGCTGATGCGCAACTCTATCAATACAAAATCGATGCCCTCACCGAACTCATTGGGGCGGAGAATCGGAAAATCTACTTGAACTCCAAGCCTGACACCGTCAGTTTCTTCAATTACATGTATGAACTTTACACGACAGGATTGCAGTGTGACAGTGCCGAGCAGCAGATTCTTGCAATGCGGCAGTCGGAAGGTAAAAAAGCCGTTCCTAAACTGCGTGGCGGGGTGGGGCAAACCTTGCTTCCTTATCGGAAGAATCTGCTCAATGCAGGCAAGTACTATTACAAGAAAAAATCCTATGCTGATGCCTTCCGATTTTTTGACATGTATATAAAGACAAAATCGGCGCCTTTCTTTATTGATGCAAAGGGTAATTCTATCCTTTCTGATCCCGATGATTTGGTGGACGTGTCAGTTCTTTCTGCTTTGAGTGCATTCGGTTCAAGCAATTATCCAGAAGTAATGGTTTATCTTCCTGAAAGTCTAAAAGATGAGAACTTGCGTCCTCAGTTGCTTGAGATAGGCGCCAAAACGGCTGTAGAGCTGACAGATACTGCCCAAATGGTGCAATTCCTCGAACAAGGTTTTCAGGCTTATCCTTTGGTGGAATACTTCTTTGTCACGCTTGTCAAATACTATAACGACCATGGGCAATACGAGAAGGCTCTTGAGAAGGTGCAACGCATGACTTCGCTCAATCCTCAGCAACGTGACTATTGGTATATGGCAGGTACTGAACTCGTTATGCTTAACCGCTACAACGATGCCCTCCAATCCTTCCAACAATGTGTTGGTGTCAAAGCGGACGATGCCGAAGCATGGGCATCCATCGGTAGCATCTATCTTCATCAAGCCCATGTCGCATACGAGAACTTCAATCTTCCATTGTCCGACCCCTCCTATACTAAACAGAAGAGCACCATCACGCAATTCTACCGTCAAGCATGCGACGCATTTGAACAATCGCGAAAGTTTGACGAAGCCAACACGACTCTTTGGCTTGAAGGTCTCCGTGAAACCTACTTCAAACTCAATCGCGGCAAAGCGCTCCGGGCGTTGGAGAAATACAAGTGATTTCTTAAAAGGAATTTTTTTTGAAAGAATTTGTCGTAAAACGAGGTCCATAGATGGTGGAACTCGTTTTTTTTCTTTTCAACCTTAATTCCGCAACACTATAATTTAACTTTATTTATAAGTTCCTGAACAACA
>SAMEA3663015__coassemble_101_pt1 | contig 93851 bp, 78 predicted proteins | sample SAMEA3663015__metabat2_low_PE_019 | metagenome-assembled genome bin SAMEA3663015 (sample SAMEA3663015) | pig gut metagenome | biome: pig gut; feature: pig-associated habitat; material: faeces | place: France | collected 2012
TTTTTCGAGCATCGGCTTTTAACTCCGAGCGTAGCGATAATTTCTTTAACTTCTTTAACGTTCAAAAACGTGAAACTTTCGAAACTTAAATTATTAACAATAAAAAAACAAAACTATCATGACAAAAACTAGTTTCTGTGGCATCTTCGCCACGTTATTCGTAACAACCACGATGGTCCTGCTTGCTTCGTGCAGCCAGGATGATGACAATTATGAGAGCGACATGTACACATTGGCAGAAATGGGTACAAGATTAGGAGGTGAACCTGAGATATATGATAATGGCATTGAACAAAATACCTATATTCCCGGTGAAGAAAATTGTTGTGGACTTTACACCTTAATCGCACGTTGGAGAGATATGTATGGACGACAGGCATTCATGAATGATGGTATCCATACCCCATTAAATGCGAAAGATATGTATGAAAAGATGAAGGCTTATACAATAGCTCACCCCGAGCTACAATGGACACCTGATAGTGCCGCAATGCCGCTTTCCACAATTATGACTCTTGCCGAAGTGTTTAAAGTTGATGGGAAACCTCTATTCAGTAAGATGGTAGAATTTAATTCCCTTGAAAGCGTACAGGAATATCTGAGTTCGAGTGGAAACAGAAATAAGGTAAAGGCTGTTGTGATGGAAGAACTGAAACCTAACGGAAAGACTCATATAGCACATGTTAGGGTATATAAAGACCGCGTTGTGTTCGAAGGGTACAACTATGTGTATGATGAATATGTTGGAGGGGAGGTGTATTATAAATCAGTCATGGACAAAGAGGGAAATCCTGAAAAGGGGAAAGACTGCAACAACCAACCATATAAAATCATCGGAGTATTACTCCAATAATATTATTATTCATGATGACTAAATACATCTGCATCTTATGGTTATTATTTCTCCCCGTGACCGTGGCAAAGAGTGGTGAAATGTTTGTGGAGGGTGACTTCAAGTACACCATTCTTGGCGAGCATTCAGTTGAGGTGTCTTCCTTCAAGAACGACTCGTCAGGTATGGCATCCCACGGTAAGACGCTCTCCATTCCATCGTCAGTCGTTCACGGGGGGAAGGTCTATCATGTGAAGGCAATCGGAAAGGAAGCCTTCAGCATGAACGAGGACATCGAGGAACTCATTATAGCGGAAAATGGCGTGGAGGTGATTCGTGACAAGGCGTTCGCAGGATGCACAAGGTTAAGCCGTCTCGTTATTCCGGAAGGGGTTGAAGATATTAAGAACATGGTCTTTGCTCACTGTAATAATTTGGAGTCTGTTTGGATTTCATCAACAGTGGAATCAATCGGAGAGATGGTCTTTGACGGCTGCCTGAATTTGGCAAGCATTGAGGTGTCGAAGGACAACGATTTGTTTGATTCACGCGACCATTGCAATGCTGTCATTGATTCTAATGACCGGCTGATGATAGGATGCTATCGTACAACAATCCCGCAAGGCGTGACAACCATCGGGCGAGAAGCATTCTGGAATTGTGTGCGACTGGAAGAACTTGTTGTTCCGGAAGGAGTTGAAGCAATCGAAGCCGATGCCTTTTATGGTTGTGTACGACTGAAATCGGTATCCTTGCCCATGTCGCTGAAAAGCCTTGACGAAGCAGCAATCTTTGGGAGATGTGTGTCGCTGGAGTCCATCTTCATTCCCGCAGGGGTGACGAGTGTGCAGTCGGGCATATTCCAAGGATGTACTGCACTAAAGCATATCGTGGTTGACGCAGGAAACAAGGTGTATAATTCCCGTATGAATAGTAATGCCATCGTTGAAACAGCCTCTGACAGGCTGGTGGCAGGCTGCCAGAATACCGTCATTGTGGATGGCGTCAAGGAAATAGGCATGATTGCCTTTAAGGATATGGAGCTAAAAGACATCAAGATTCCTGCAAGCGTCACGTCAATTGATTCTACCGCTTTCGAGGGCTGCAAGTCACATGCGTCTATCTCCGTGGATAAAGGGAACACGGTGTATGACTCTCGTGAAGATTGCAATGCTGTCATAGAAAGTGCATCAAACACATTGGTACTGGGCAACATTGCCACCACCATTCCCGACGGTGTCAAGAAGATTGGCCATGCAGCCTTTCTAAGTGCGCCAGGTGTGATGATTCTCCCCGAAGGCGTTGAAGAAATTGCCTCGGGAGCTTTTAGCGGATGTGACAGGATGTATTCCGTCATCCTCCCGAAGTCGCTAAGGCGCATCGGAAGTCATGCCTTTTCGGGATGCGCCAATTTGCAAGTGGTCGAATTCCGAAGTTCTGTGGAGGATGTGGATGAATGGTCATTCTATGGTACTCCCTATAAATGGGAAATCCCAGACGGAAAGATATTGATTAATGAGTGATGCCGATGAAAACGTCAATGCCCTGTCAATTCCTTGCCGCATGGATGAGCGTGGTGTGCTACCTGCCGCCAATCTATCTGTTCACCGATGTGCACCTGCTGCCCAAATGGTACCTGTGCCTGCTGGGACTGGCGGTGACAGGGATGCTTGCCGCTGTGGCTTTGTGGCGCGGCAGGCAAAACTGGTGGGACGGAGAGACACTTTCCTTTGTCTGCAAGGTCTTCACGCTGACCACAGCCCTTGAATGCCTCTGGGTGGTGGTCTGCATCGTGAGGGAAGGACTGAGGTTGGGCGGTGAGGCAGGCACGCTCGACAATCCTGCCGAATTGTCGCTGCACCTGTGTGTCGTCCTCCCCATGACGGGATGGCTGCTGGTGCACAGCGAAGGGCGGAGCTGGCGTTTAGCGTATGGCGCGGCTGCTGTGCTGTCCGCCGCGGTGCTGTGGCTCACGCAGTCGAGGACGGGACTGATCTGCCTTGCACTTTACGGAATCATCGGACTGGGGTTGGTGGTGCGCAGGTATATCCATCGGAAGCTGCTGCGCTGGGGAGTATATGGCGTGGCAGTGGTGGTATTGCTGGCAGGCACATCTGCCTACGTCACCTTTCGCAAGACGGACTCTACCTCGGGACGTGCCTTCATCCTCAGCCGCTCATGGGAACTGGTGAAGGAGCATCCTATCATTGGACACGGACACAGGGGCTTCGAGCGTGAGTACATGCTCCGACAGGCGGACTTCTTCAGGGAACATCCCGACAGCGAATATGCCGTGCTGGCTGACGAGATACGGCATCCGCTGAACGAGTTTCTGTATGTGTGGGTGAACTATGGCGTGGTGGCACCCATTGCATTGCTGCTGCTGTTGCTGCTGCCTCTGTGGAGGTGGCTGTGCGGCGACAGGAAAATGTCGCCCTTCCTGCTGCCCATGACTGCCATATTGGTCTTCTCGTTTTTCTCCTATCCGTTCTATTACCCCATCGCATGGCTGACGGTCGGGGTGTCCGTGCTCCATGCCATAAGAAGAACCCTGAACTGCTGGCAGCAGCGAAAGGTGTTCCCGTACCTGTTGTCGGTGCTGAGCCTCACGGTGATTGGCTTCACGATGAATGATGCCGTGCATGAACACGGCTGGTACAGGGCATACCGGCATTCCTTCAGGGAGGATTCCGCCCTGATGGAGTATGAGGATCTGTATCCCTACTTCCGTCGGAACCATGTGTTCCTTTACAGCTATGCCATGGCATCCTTCAAGCGCAAGGACTTGGACAGGGCAAAAGTCCTGATAGATGAGTGCGGACCTCTGTGGAGCGGCTATAACCGTGAACTCCTGGCAGGTGACATCTGTTACTACATGGAAGAATATCCCGATGCCATCACCCACTATGAGATGGCACATGCCATGTGTCCCGTCCGCTTCGCTCCCCTCGAAGGTCTCTACAAGGTCTATGACGCGACGGGTGACACCCTCCACCTGAAGGAAATTGCCGCGCAGATAGCCACCAAACAGGTGAAAGTCAACTCCTCGGACGTGATGAGAATAAAGAGGATGTGCAGGTGAAATAACATCCCGGACTTTACCACAATGCAGCATCATCATACGGGAAAAACTTCCGGGTCATGATAAAAGCGGATTCCGAAAAGCTAAGAGAGTAGGAAAAACAAAAAAAATTGGTTTTAATGAAGAATTCTAAGTATTTTTGTGGTATCTTTGCCACAGTGTTTGTAACAACCACGATGGTCCTGCTTGCTTCATGCAGTCAGGATGATGACTATTATGAGAGCGACATGTACACATTGGCAGAAATGGGAACAAGATTGGGAGATCCAGAGCCAGGAGGGGGAGAGGCATCTGTTGTATATTCCTCTTACAATTTAGTTGCAGATGCAGGAGAACATTGGATTCCATTTTTTCGGCAAGGAATCCCTTCCGGTGAATATCTTCAGATTCACCTGTATGCATTAGCGGACAGTGCATTCGCACAATGGGGCGGATATACGAAGGCCATGAATAAAAAAGTAAGCGTAACTTCAACCACTGCTGATACCGTCAGTACCGACTCATTAAATGTCAATCTGATGTTTCATATTGAAGTACATTATAAAGGTGACGATTGGAGTAGCTGGACTTCGCACTCAATACCGAAATCTTCATTCTTCACCCATTAAATAAGACGAATCCATATTAACGTGAGTTCGATATAACAAAGACATTTCTTTGGTTTTGCCTCTTGAGGCAGAAATCAAACAAAATCTATTCAAAATCTTTCAAAATTCTATTTTTATTTAGAAGATTTGGGAAGATTTGCAGAATTTGACTCCGTCGAGCTGAAGGTTCTCGCGAAGCGACTCCTTATACCGAACTGACGTCCATATTATAGTAACAGCTAATATTGACGCGTATGAAAAAAACAATTTTATCCATTCTTTCATTATGTGTGTCCATAAATATAGCCTCCCAAGAGTCCACTTCTCCTAATCCCATCCAAGAAAGGGTGAGAAGAATGGAGTCGGAATCTGGAGCTATGCCCCTTATTATCTGCAATGAAAAGGAAATGTCTCCTGAAGAGTTCTTGTCTTTGGATGCATCAAAGTACGGTACTTGTATTTTCTTGAACATTAAAAATTTGGCACAGGAACTGGCTGGAGAGAGGGGTGAAAATGGGTTGATATATGTTCATGACAAAAGGAACTATCTCCCGTTTCCGGATGATGGAGGATATTTTGCTGAGGGGGATTTCCCCGCAGAGTTCCCAGGAGGAACAGATAGTCTGTACATCTACACCGCATCACATCAGCGCGTGTCAAAAGAAGTTTTGAAATCGGACCTGCAAGGAGAAACAGAAGTGCTGTGCTTTATTGGAGAGGACGGTGCTGTTGATAGTTGCGAGGTTCTGTCCATGGAATTGCGTGAGCCACAAAGTATTACCATTTACTTTCAGGACGGGAATACCCCTCCGACCCCATCCGTCATAGAAAAGAAGACATTGAAATTGCTAGGGGAGATAGCTAATTCCGCAGTGGAGGTGTGCAATTCGTTCCCGGCATTCAGCCCTGCTATATTTTATCTCCGTCCTGCTAAATACAAGAAAAGGATATTTATTCCCTTCCGATATGGACAAGCGGTCGGTAAGGGAAATAGATCTCATTAATAAAAGTTTTGGAAAGGATGGATCAGCAATGATTCCATCAACGTCAGGTGCGGGGCTGTGAAGCCCTGCACCCCAACTGCAAAAAAGTGATACCGATGAAAACGTCAATGTCCTGTCAATTGTTAAAAAACCGCTCTTTCTCCTAAAAAAGTAGTGTGTTCGTTATACATTTTTCAAAAAATGGGTAATATAGGGGTGGAAAGCAATAACAATCATAAGAAAAAGGCCCCTTTTTGTTTAACTTTGCCTCTCTTATTCGTTATATAAGTAGTAACAACCCATGAAGCGTCTGATATACATATTATTCCTTGTGCTTCTCGCCCTGCCTCTCCATGCGCAGAGCGAGAAACACTACACAGAGCGTCTTGACAGCATCATTACCTGTATCAATAAGGCAGGAGAGGTGAAGTCCGTTTTCACCTATGACAAAACGGGCTTGCTCATTGAAAAGATTGAATACCGCGAGAAAAAAGAAGGGAAATGGATTAATCCGGAACAGACACTTTACACCTATGATGGCAATGGCAGAATAGTTTCTCTCACCAGTAAGCCCAATGGCACAGGCCTGCAGGGAGAATGGTTTCGTGAGAGGCGTGAATATGATTCTTCCGGAAATCTCATCTCTGTGACATTTGAAGGTTCTCAAATAAATGACGATAAATGGAAAAAGAAAGGCTCGGTTGATTATGTGTATGACAACAAAGGACATCAAATGGAAAGGACGGATTATTATTACAAGGATGGCGAGCGCAAAGAAAAGTTGAAGATTGAAATGGATTATGACAAGAAGGGGCAACAGACAACTAAACGGGAATACGAGTTCATTAACGACGAGATGCAACTTTGGCGGACTTATCGGTATTACTATGACAAAAGGGGAAATCTTTGTACGACAAAGAAATTCTTTTCTGAGCATTACGACAAAACGTATTATCCTACCACAACGACAGAAACAGTCTATAATCGTCATAGTGAAATAGCCTCCACCTTAACCCAAACCGAGCTTGGCACAGATAAGCATGTAAAGAAAGAGAAATACTCTTATGATCATCATGGAAACCTGATTCAGATAGTTAGTTTCTATTCAGGTGAAGGGGGCATGAAACACAAGAAAAGCATGTCGCTCACCTACGATGTGAACACAAATATGGCATCTGTGATGGGGCTTTCCTGTCAGGAAGTGCTTGTCGCAGACGAGGTTCTGGGACAGGGAATGAAAATGGAGTGTAAACCTCTTAGCGTACAGGTAAGTGAGGTGGACAATCCCCACTTTCATGAAAAGACCACTTATTATTATTCTCCAATTAATGAAATGACAGAAGACGGAAAGATATTGATTAATGAGTGATACCGATGAAAACTTCAATGCCCTGTCAATTGTTAAAAAAACGCCCTTTTCATGTAAAGCGCCCGAAACTTAGAATTTCTCATTAATAAAAGTTTTGGGAAGGATGGATCAGCAATGATTCCATCGACGTCAGGTGCGGGGCTTCACCGCCTCGCATCTGCACATCTATAACACGTCGCCATCACCTCCGACTACATGAGGCGTTCACCTCGACCCACGGGGCGCCTTCATAGTGTCGCTGGTGAAAGACTGTAGGTTTTTGCGAAAAATTATTCAATATAGATGACGGCATCGTTGACGCTTTTCAGTCCCAGGGTGCCCATGTATTTGGTGACTGTTCCGTGAAGGATGACGTGTGCACCGAGATTCTCTGGATGAGCGAAGAGGTTGAGCCCTTCTCTGACTTCTTTCTGTCCTTTGGAACTGGTGGAGAGTTGGACGGCTATGCAGTTGTGATAGTCGATTTCATCGGGGGAATCGGCAATGATAATGTTGGTTGCCACATCGCCTGATGAGAAGACGGCATGGGCGATACTGTTTTTGTTTTTGGCAACAAAACCTACGATGAAACCGCGTACATAGCAGTCTGGATAACCACTGGCATCGTAGTATTCGAGATACTTTGGAAAAAGGTGCAGAATGTCGTGGACGGAATAGGCACTTTCTTCGGTGGAACCATTCTCGTCAACATAATCAAGGAGGTCTTCGGTGGATAGTGAATCGGGGTCTCCGATGGGGACGATGGGAACGACGATGCTGTCTCCTTCTGCATTGATGATGGGAGGGGTGTCCTCTGGTACTTCTTCCACTTTCTCGCACGACGCAAAGACGAACAAGAAGAGGAACGGAAGTAGAAATAAGTGTGCTGTTTTCATTCCGATTGATAGGGTGCTATAAGTGTTACTATTGATTTGCTTGCAAAGTTAGGAAAAAGTCGTTGGTTAGGATGGGGAGTTTGGAGTTTTTTCGTATCTTTGCATCGAAATTTGTATATTATATGCAGATAAAAGTTGTAGCACCCAAAGAAATAGGGGGACGCATCGTGCTCCCCGCATCGAAAAGCATCAGCAACCGTGCCTTGACCATTGGTGCGTTAGCTGGCAGTAATGAGACTGTCGAGAATGTGAGTGAATGTGATGACACCCGTGTGATGCAGGCATGGCTCAGGGAGCGTCCTGGCACGATTGACATCGGGGCGGCGGGTACGGCTATGCGCTTTTCGACAGCCTTGCTGGCAGTAAGTGAGGGCACTCATGTCATTACTGGAAGTGAGCGAATGAAGAACCGTCCGATAGGGATTTTGGTGGATGCATTACGGCAGTTGGGCGCACAAATTGAGTATGTGGAGAAAGAAAATTTTCCACCCCTCCAGATTGTTGGAAATCCTTGTTTACAAGGTGGAAAAGTTTACTTGTCGGGCAGTGTCAGTTCACAGTATGTTTCTGCCTTGTTGATGATTGGCCCAATGTTGAAAAATGGATTGATACTGAAATTGATAGATGAAATAGTCAGTCGCCCCTATATTGATATGACTCTTTCTATAATGCGGAAATTTGGAGCGAAAGTAGGGTGGAAGGATTCGTGTTCGATCGTTGTGGAGAACGAGCCTTATTCCCCTTGTTCTTATATGGTGGAGAATGATTGGAGTGCGGCAAGTTATTGGTATGAAATGGTGGCGCTGGCTACGAACGCTGATGCGCAAGTGGTGTTGCCAAAATTGTTTGACGAAAGTCTGCAAGGGGACAGTCGTGGTGCTGAGGTTTTTGAGCGTTTGGGGGTTGCCACTGTGCATCAGGGTGACGAGGTGGTTTTGAGTAAAAACGGGAAGAGAACGGAACGTTTAGACGTGAATTTTGTGGAGATGCCTGACTTGGCACAGACGTTTGTGGTGACTTGCTGTATGATGGGTGTGCCATTTCACTTTACGGGGTTGCAGAGTTTGAAGATTAAGGAGACCGACCGCATTGAGGCATTGAAGAAGGAGATGTCAAAATTGGGATTTGAATTGGAAGTTCGAAACGACAGCGAACTGATATGGAATGGACGGCGTGTCGTGGTGAAGAATGCCGATGAAATGGCTATTGACACTTATGAGGATCATCGTATGGCGATGGCTTTTGCACCTGTAGCGTTGGTCGATGGTCGGGTTGTTATTAATAATCCGCAGGTGGTGTCAAAATCTTATCCCCGTTATTGGGAGGACTTGAAATCTGTCGGATTTGAAATTGACGTGTTATGATTTATCTGATTGTTGGATTGGTTCTTTTAGGGGGTGTGGCTTTCGTGGCGGGTTACCTGCGTGAAAAGAACTTGAAACGGAAGTTGGACAGGGGGGAAATTGTAACCCTTCCCAGCATCAAGCAGGTGCAAGACATGGAGTGTTGCGGACAGCATGAAACTTGTGAGAAGGATAGTCTTTTGGCGGCTGTAAGCAAGCAGATAGAGTACTATAATGATGAAGAACTTGACCGTTTCCGCGGAAGGGGAAGTGATGCTTATTCTTCCGATGAAATCGAGGAGTTTAGAGAGATTCTTTATACAATGCGTGATGATGAAGTGGCGGGGTGGGTGCGCTCGTTGCAGTTGCGTGCAGTGGAATTGCCTGACGATTTGAAGGATGAGGTGTTTATGATTGTGGGGGAGAGAAGGGGGTGATTGAGAACAGACAACGGTCGATGGACGTCAAACTTGAGGTAAGAGTTTGGGATACAATAAGAGGGCGGATTTTTCGTTATATGTATTGTAAGGGGAATGCTCCCCTTGGGACTTGTTTTGAAGCGTTTGAGTTACATATTGTGCAGTTGTGCGGCATTGTTCGTGCTGCTGGGGGCGTGTTCTACGGATAAGAATACGTCTTTGGTGCGTAGTGTGCATGCCCTCAAGGCAAGATATAACACCTACTTTAATGGTCATGAGGCTTATAAGGAAGGTGTGCTGCTGCAGGAGCAGGGAAACAGGGATAACTTTACGGAAGTGATTCCTTTGTATGTGACAGGTAACAAGGCAACGGTGAAGATTGGAACGGGTAATTTTGACCGTGCAGTGGAGAAGAGCCAAAAGGCCATCAAAATGCATAGCATCACGAAACGTCCGGAATGGAACAAAAGCCGACCGAAGACGGCGAAGGACAGAATCTGGCTGAGCCAAAAGGAATATAACCCGTTCTTATGGCGGGCATGGTTTATGATGGGTGAGGCACAGTTCCGAAAGGGTGAATATATGGAGGCGGCATCGACCTTTGCCTATATTCAACGTCTGTATTTTTCGAAGCCCAATCTTGTGGCTCGGGCACGTCTGCTGGAGGCAAGATGCTATGCCGAGATGGAATGGTTCTATGATGCTGAAGACTTGATTTCTCGTGCCCAGCGCGACAGCTTCCCTAACAACCTGGAACCTCTGAAGGCTTCTGTGTTGGGTGACATGCAATTAAGGCAGAAGCAATATCCCGAGGCTATACTGAACATAGAGAAGGCGCTGAAGGGTGAACACCGCAATCTGCCGAAAACACGAATGTATCTGCTTTTAGGGCAACTTTATCATCGTATCGGACATGACCCCGAAGCTTACCGCTATTTCAAGAAAGTCATTAGAAGAAATCCTCCCTACGAACTGGAGTTTAATGCCCGCATTCAGATGAGCGAGGCGATGTCGAAGAACCAGTCGAAACAGATAATCCGCAAACTGAAGGCGATGGCGAAGAATCCGAAAAATAAGGAATATCTGGATCAGGTGTATTACGCTATTGGCAATATTTATTTGTCGAAGGGCGATACGACCCATGCCATCTGGGCATATAAGGATGGGGTGGAGAAGAGTACACGCAACGGCATCGAGAAGGGAGTGGTGTTGCTGCATCTGGGGCAGTTGTATTGGAATCGTGAGAAGTTTGTGGATGCACAAAAGTGCTATTCGCAAGCCTTTGGTCTGCTCGACAAAGACCATGACAGTTATAGGGAGGTGGATGAACGCAGCAAGATATTAGATGAATTGTTGCCATACGCCTCGGCTGTGGAGTTGCAGGACAGCCTTCAGATGATGGCGAGTCTGGATTCCGTCACTCGCATGGAGAAAATCAAAAAGACCATTGAGGAACTGAAGAAAAAGGAGAAAGAAGAGGAAAAGAAGGCAATGGAGGCTGCCAACCCACAGGCAAACCAAGGACGGCAGCGACCTGGTGGTGTTGTACAGCAAGGGGTGGGTAACCGCAATGCACAGCAGACGGCAGTGTGGTATTTCTACAACCCGACTGCTGTGGCGGCTGGTAAGGCTGAGTTTGAACGGAAATGGGGTAAGCGCGAGTTGGCTGATGACTGGCGACGTAACAACAAGACCGTGCTCAACGATTTCAACGAAGAGGAGTTGACGGACAGTGTGCTGGCGGCTAAGGACAGCATTGCAGCCGTGGAAGACAGCATCTATCAAGCCAACAAGGGCAAGAAACAATCTCGTGCGGAGAAGGATTCCATTAAGGCTGAGGAGTATGCTAACGACCCACACCGACCTGAATATTATCTGAAGGACATCCCCTTCACGGAGGAGCAGATGGCTGCATCGAATGCGGCACTGGTGGAGGGATTGTATGGGGCTGCCATCATCTATAAGGATAGGATGGACAACTTCCCGTTGGCGGAAAGAACGTTCCAACGCATCTTGCTCAACTTCCCCGACTTCCAGAAGATGGATGAGATCTATTATAATATGTTCCAACTCTATTCGAGAATGGAACGGCGGGATGATGCGGAGGACTACAAGCAACGACTCATAGCGGAATATCCGGACAATGAGCATGGAAAACTGATTGCCGACCCGGACTTCGAGTTCAAGGGCAGGTATGGCAAGCAGATAGAGGATTCGGTCTATCAGGACACCTACGATGCATTCAAATTCAGCGACTACCATACCGTCATCCGCAACAGTCAGGAGATGGCGGAAGAGTATCCTGAGGGTGCGAATCGGGCACGTTTCATGTTTCTGGAGGCACTGAGCAAACTGGAGTTGGGCGACCGAGAACATTTTATGGCAGACTTGAGGACGATTGTGGAGAAATATCCGCAGTCGAGTGTGAGCGAGTTGGCGGGTCTCTATGTGAAGGGACTGAAGGAGGGACGTCTGTTGCAAGGAGGGAAGTTTGAAATGGGCAGCATATGGGAGCGTCGTCGCGGACTTTTCGATGAAGCGGACTCTTTGGCAAACGACTCGACATTTAGTCCTGAGAAGAATGCCAACTTCGTCTTCGTCATTGCCTACGAGCGTGATGCCATCGACGAGAACCAGCTCCTCTATGAGATGGCAAGATACAATTTCACGGCATTCACCGTGCGTAATTTCGACATCGCAAGCGAGAAAGGTGATGGCATTGACATGATGCAGGTGCGCACGTTTTTGAACTACGATGAGGCATACATTTATATGCACCGATTGTTCAATAATGCCGATATGGCATATAAGTTACAGGGACTCAAGTGTTTCATCATCAGTGAGGAGAACTTGAAGAAACTGATGAAGGGGCTGAGTTTTGCCGATTACTTTGACTTCTACGACGAACACTTCGACCGTGTGGGGTCTCTGCGCATCAGCGAAGACGAAGAAGCCAGCCTCGACGAGCCGACGGAACTGCCTGAACCTGTGGATGAAGAGGAACTGGATGAAGAGGAATGGGAGGAAGATAACTATATCTTCTGATAAACGGTAAATATAATGGTGAACGGAACACTGCTGTGGGTGGATGACGAGATGGAACTGCTGAAGGCATACGTCATCTTCCTCGAAAAGAAGGATTATGAGGTCGTTACGGCAACTAACGGCCAGGATGCACTTGATCTCTGTCGGGAGCATTCATTTGACCTGATTTTCCTTGACGAGAACATGCCGGGACTGAGTGGACTGGAGACTTTGTCACGCATCAAGGAAATCTGTCCAACCACGCCTGTTGTGATGGTGACGAAGAGCGAGGAGGAAAATATCATGAATCAGGCCATCGGCTCGAAGATTGCCGACTACCTGATTAAGCCGGTCAACCCCAACCAGATATTCCTTACACTGAAAAAGCATCTCCACAAGCGAGAGATAGAGGCGGAAGTGACAAATACGGGCTATCAGCAGAACTTCTCCAAGATTGGTATGCAAATCAACGACTCCTACACGCTTGAAGATTGGAAAGAGGTGTATAAACGCCTTGTCTATTGGGAGTTGGAACTCTCTGAAACTGATAGCGAGATGTCTGACCTGCTCAAGATGCAGAAGGCCGAAGCCAACAACGGATTTGCCAAATTCATCCGAAAGAACTATCTGGGATGGGTGCAAAATAGCGAAGACAGACCAATCATGTCCCCCGACATCTTTAAAAAGACCGTCTTTCCTTTGCTCAACGAAGGGGAGAAAGTCTTTCTCGTTGTGTTCGACAACTTCCGTTACGACCAGTGGCGTGAAATTTCAAAGGAACTTGCTGATGATTTTACCTTTGATGAGCAACTGTGCCTCAGCATTCTCCCCACAGCGACCCAATATGCGCGTAATGCCATTTTCTCGGGTTTGATGCCCTATCAGATAGCTGAGATGTTTCCAGACCTTTGGGTGGATGAAGATGAGGATGAAGGAAAGAACCTGAATGAAGAGCTTCTCATCAAGACTCTATTTGACCGCTATCGTCGCAAGAATACTTTCTCCTACTTCAAGTTGAACAACTCGTCGGAGTCGGAGAAAATAGTGGAACGTTTCAAGAACCTTATGGGCAACGATCTTAATGTGTTGGTCATCAACTTCATCGATATGCTCAGTCATGCCCGTACGGAGTCGCGCATGGTGCGTGAACTGGCGAGCGATGAGCGTGCCTACCGCAGCATCACCGCTTCGTGGTTCCACAACTCGCCTGTCCGCGAACTTTTCAAGGAACTTACCAAGACCGATGCCCACATCATCATCACCACCGACCACGGCTCTATCCGTGTGAACAACCCCATCAAGGTGATTGGTGACAAGAACACAAACACCAATCTGCGTTACAAACTGGGCAAGAATCTCAGCTACAACCCCAAGCAGGTCTTTGAGTTGAAAGCACCCAAGGCTGCCTCCCTGCCTTCGCCTAATGTCAGCACAGCCTACATCTTTGCTCAGAACGACGATTTCTTCGCCTATCCCAACAATTATAACTACTACGTCAATTATTACAAGAACACATTCCAGCACGGTGGCATTTCCATGGAAGAAATGCTCGTACCGCTGGTGATCATGCAAGGTAAAAAGAGAAAATGAGTATGGAAATCAGAATCAAGTCAATAGAAGAGATTGCTGTGGCAGCCAAGGAGTTTGTGGCAGCGATGGGTGAACGGAAGGTGTTCGCCTTCTATGGTAAAATGGGTGCAGGAAAAACCACCTTTATCAAGGCTGTGTGTGAAGAACTGGGTGTGGAGGATGTAATCAACTCACCCACATTTGCCATCGTGAATGAGTATGTGGATGGTAAGGGCGAACCCGTCTATCACTTTGATTTTTACCGCATCAAGAATCTGCAGGAAGTGATGGACCTTGGCTATGAAGATTATGTGTATTCGGGTCATGTGTGTTTCATGGAATGGCCAGAACTGATAGAAAACCTCCTCCCCGACGATGCCGTGAAGGTCACCATTGAGGAGGAGATAGATGGAGGAAGGGTTTTAGTAGTTGACAGTTGATAATTGACAGTTGACAGTTGGCCATGCTGTATGTGTCACGTTTGTCAATTATCAATTGTCAACTATCCAACTGTTCGTTGTATTCCAGTTCTGCGTCAATCAGAAGGATGAGGGCATCGAGTTCGTATGGACCCATGCCCTCCTTTTTGGCCTTCTTTTGGATGTGCTTGGCAATCTCCTCGGTGTCGATGTCAATGAAACCATCGTCATCGGCATTCTCGTTGAGATTGTCAAGATATTCGAGCAGAACGTCAAGGCAATAATAGATGTCTTCTTCCGTGAACAGATCGCGGTTCTCCGCGCCCATGTAGTTCTGGATGAAGGCAACCTCCTTGGCGTCTTCCTCAGCCCCGCGGAGGATTTCGTCATCGATGGCACCCATGGGCTTACAGCAGAGCCTTAAGTTTCTCCTCGAGCGTGGCCTTGGGAGCAGCGCCGACCACCTTGTCCACAATCTCACCATTCTTCATGTAGATGATGGTGGGGATGTTGCGGATGCCGAACTGCGCCACGAGGTCGTCGGCATCTTCTTCGATGTTCACTTTCCCGACAATGACCTGACCTTCGTACTTGTCTGCCAATTCCTGAATGACGGGACCTACCATGCGGCAAGGACCACACCATGTTGCCCAGAAGTCAAGCACCATAGGCTTGTTCTGTGCCAATACTTCGCTGTAATTAGAATCGTTGATTACCATGTCATTCTTGTTTTTTTAGGGTTAATAACTATGTTTAATTCACTTTTATGCCGATTTCATCATGCTCTTTGATGTATTGAACGAGTTGTTTTCCCACTCTCACCTTCACATTGCGTGACATGAGCGACACTTTGTTGCTATCGGAGGTGTGGATGTTGAAAACAAGATCCGCTTCGCCGGGATTCTCCTTCACAATCTCTGCCAAATCTTCCACCATGGTGGAGGTGAGTTTGTCAAGGGGCACGTCAAAGGTGATTTTCTGGATGGCTTTGTCTTTCACTTCAGACATCAGTTCGACAGACTTGACATTGATGTTAAAGATGCCCGGGCGGAATCTGTGAGGTTCCACTTTGATGCGGATGAACAGAGAGGAACCTTCTGTAAAGAAGTTGCGATAGGTGATCCAATCGGTTCCAAAGAGAGGCAATTCACCACTTCCCACGAAGTCTTCCATCTTGACAATTCCGTAGGGACTTCCGTTTTTGCTTTCTCCTGTTCGGACACTTGTGACAATGCCACCAATGGTGACTTCTTCCATCTTGGAGAGTTCTTCTTTCTGCTCTTCTAACTGATTCAACTTCGTGTTGCACACATAGTCGAGGATGATGGAGTATTCGTCAAGTGGGTGGGCTGAAAGGTAGATGCCCACTAACTCGCGTTCCTTGTTCAAGCGTTCCAGATTTCCCCATGTGGGAATGTTTTTGGGAATGGAAGGGTGGCTTACAGAAACCTCCATACCTCCGAAGAGGGAGGTTTGTGCCTGGAATTTGTCTTGCTGGAAACTGTTGCCGTAGCGTACCACCACATCGAGGAAGGTCTCCCCTTGTCGTTGTCCGGGAGCGAAGAAGGTTTCACGGCTGAAGTCCTTGAAACAGTCGAATGCACCAGCCAGAACCAAGTTCTCAATGTTTTTCTTATTGCATTGCGACAGGTTTACGCGTTCAACAAAGTCAAACACGGATGTGTAGTTGCCATTTTTCTCGCGTTCTTCAATGATGGCTTGCACGGCTGACTCGCCCACACCCTTGATGGCTGCCATACCGAAACGGATATCACCTTCGATATTGACAGAGAACTTGTGTCGAGACTCGTTGACGTCGGGTCCTAAGGTGTTGATGCCCATTTGCTTGCATTCGTCCATCAATTTGCGAATTTCGGTGATGTTGTCAAGCGAACGGCTCATGACAGCAGCCATGAACTGGGACGGGAAGTTTGCCTTGAGAAAGGCTGTTTGATAAGCCACCCACGAGTAGCATGTGGCATGCGATTTGTTGAATGCGTAGGAGGCGAATTTCTCCCAATCGCTCCAAATCTTGTCGAGAATTTTAGGGTCGTGTCCATTCTTCTTTCCGCCCTCAATGAATTTCGGTTTCATCGCATCAACGATGTCTTTTTTCTTCTTACCCATCGCCTTACGGAGGGCGTCGCTCTCACCTCTGGTGAAGTCAGCCAACTGTCGCGACAAGAGCATCACCTGTTCTTGATAGACCGTGATTCCGTAGGTGTCTTTCAGGTATTTCTCCATGCAAGGAATGTCGTACTCGATGGGTTTCCTTCCTTGTTTTCTATTGATGAAATCGGGAATATAGTCCATTGGCCCTGGGCGATAGAGGGCATTCATGGCAATAAGATCCTCGAATACGTTGGGCTGCAATTCGCGCAGATATTTCTGCATACCTGCCGACTCAAACTGGAAAGTACCTACGGTTCTTCCGTCGCAGTAGAGTTGGTAGGTGGCAGGGTCTTGAATATTAAGTAAGTCAACATTGATGTCAATACCCAGACTCTCCTTGATGTTTGTCACTGCCTCTTTCAACTGCGAGAGTGTTTTCAGTCCGAGGAAGTCCATCTTGATGAGTCCTGTTTCTTCAATCACATGCCCGTCATATTGTGTACATCGCAGTTTTTCGCCCGTTTCCTTGTCTTCAGCTGTACTTACAGGCACCCAATCGTCGATGGCATCGCGGCAAATGATGGTGCCGCAGGCATGTACACCTGTGTTGCGCACATTATTCTCCAGCATTTGTGCAAAGCGCATGGTGTCTCTCAAGAGCGGATCGGGAGATGTGGCGGCATCCTTCAGTTCTGGCACGCACTCGATGGCGTTTGCCAGATTCATTTTCTTCCCGTTGGGCAATCGGTCAGGAATGGCTTTACACAAGGCGTTTACTATTGCCAAAGGCACTTTTTGTACACGTGCCACGTCTTTGATGGCAAGTTTCGTTGCCATGGTGCCATAGGTGATGATATGCGCCACTTTCTCGGCTCCATATTTCTCGGTTACCCATTGTAGCACCTTGCCACGTCCGTCGTCATCGAAGTCTGTGTCAATATCGGGCAAGGAGATGCGGTCTGGGTTCAAGAAACGCTCGAATAGAAGGTCGTATTTGATAGGGTCTATCTTCGTGATGCCCAAACAGTAAGCTACGGCACTACCGGCGGCAGAGCCACGTCCGGGACCCACCCATACACCTAACTCTTTACGAGCCGAGTTGATGAAGTCCTGTACAATGAGAAAGTAGCCGGGGAAGCCCATCGTTTTCATCACATGCAACTCAAAGTCGAGCAGGGTCTTTACGTTGTCAGGAACAGGATCACCATAGAGCCTCTTGGCTCCGTCGTAGGTGATTTTTTTGAGGTAGTCCGCCTCGAACTTTATACGGTACAACTTGTCGATTCCACCGAGTTTCTTGATTTTTTTCTCGGCTTCTTCCTGGGTCAGCACGACATTTCCGTTTTCATCTCGAGTGAACTCGTTGAAGATGTCTTCGTCGGTGAATTTCTCACGCCATTCCTTTTCGGTGCCAAAATCTTCGGGGATGGCGAAGAATGGCATGATGGGGGCATGGTCGATACTGTATGTTTCGACTTTGTTGAGAATCTCTATTGTGTTGTTCAATGCTTCAGGAATGTCTTTGAAGACATCGTTCATTTCTTCACGAGTTTTGAACCATTCCTGTTTGCTGTAGAGCATACGGTTGGGGTCATCCAAGTCTTTGCCCGTGGAGAGACAAAGAAGTCTGTCGTGTGCTTCGGCATTTTCCTCATCGACGAAATGGGAGTCGTTGGTACAAATAAGTTTCACGTTGTATTTACGTGCCAGTTCGATGAGAGTTGGCTCTATGGCTTTCTGTTCCTTGTAGGTATCCCGATTTGCCCGTTGCATGGGGTCTTTCACCTCATGTCGCATCAGTTCTATGTAAAAGTCGTCGCCAAAGATGCTTTTGAACCATTGAATGGATTTCTCGGCTTCTTCAATCTGTCCGTTTTTGATGTAACGTGGTATTTCACCCGCCAAGCATGCTGATGAGGCTATCAGTCCTTCGTGGTGTTTTTCGATGGCTTGATGGTCAGTACGCGGTCGGTGGTAGTAACCGTCCACCCATGCTTCACTGACAATCTTGACCAGATTGTGATAGCCGACCTCGTTCTTGGCTAACAAGATGAGGTGCCATCCGCTTTTGTCGAGGGCGTTGTTCTCTTTGGAGTGGAGATCACGGCGTGCACAATATACTTCGCATCCGAAGATGGGTTTGAATTTCTCTTCGTCGGATTTGCCCTTGTTCACCTTGTTGCAATAATTGAAAAATTCCTTGATTCCGAACATGTTGCCATGATCGGTCACAGCCATACCCCGCATTCCATTGTTGATAGCCTTATCAACCAACTTCGGAATGGCAGCCTGACCGTCAAGGATGCTATATTGGGTGTGTACGTGTAGATGGACGAAATCTTCCATGTGCTTTTATTTTCGTGCAAAGATAATCATTTTTTTCGTTCCTTTTGTTGTTTAATGCTTGTTTTTATCTAACTTTGCAAAAAAATAGCATTTGGATGTCGCAGAGGTTGACTCAAATACAGACTCAAAGGACGGAACAGCAACTCCGATTGTCGCAACAGCAACTTCAGTTGGTTAGGTTGTTGGAGATGCCTATTGCGGAATTTGAGCAGCAAGTGAAGAAAGAGTTGATGGATAATCCGGCATTAGAAGAAGGCGCCTCGGAAGAATGGACGTCAAACAGCATGGAGGAGGCTTCAGACGAGAAGGATGTGAATGATACGGGGATAGACCCTTATGACGATGTGGGGAATGAAAGCGTCTCGGACTATTCGGCATACGGTGATGATGACCTTCCTGTGTATGCTTCTTCAGGGGGATTGCAGGAACGTCACGATATGCCATTGGGAGATGGCGGCTCTTTCATTGAGTATCTGGAGGCGCAGATGATGAATTATAATCTGACGGAGGAAGATGAGAAAATCTTGAAGTATTTGATTGGGTCATTGGATCATAGAGGATTTATCGATCGCCCTGTCGCGACACTTACGGATGAATTGGCTTTCAAGGAATATATTTATGTGTCGGAGCAGGAAGTGGAAAGATTGTTGCATGTGTTGCAATCTTTTGACCCCGCGGGTATTGGGGCTCGTTCCACCCAGGAGTGCCTGCTCTTGCAGATAGATAGGCAATTGAAAGAGGAAAATTCGGAAATGAAGGATAAGGTTCTTCGTATGGAGCGGGAGATTATTGCCAATCATTATGACTTGTTCATCAACAAAAATAAGGAGCGACTCAAGAATAAACTTGGAATCTCAGCCATGCAAGTAGATGCCTTGTTTGAGGAGATTAAGAAATTGAATGTGAATCCGGGTTTCGCGCTCAGTGAGTCTTCGTCTGACCGAGTACAAACACAAATACCCGATTTCATCGTGGAAACAGACCTTGATGGGAATATCGAGATGCGGTTGAACAGTGGCGAGATCCCAAGGCTTCATGTGAGTGGGGATTATATCAATCAGTTGAAGATGTATCAGTCTCATCCCAAAGCACTGACTCGTAGCGAGAAAGAGGGACTGGCTTATACGCGTCAGAAAATTGAGGCAGCTCAAATGTTTATAGAGTCGGTGAAACAACGTCGTCGGACACTCTATGAAACCATGAAGGCAATCATGGAATTGCAGCATGTTTTTTTCTTGACTAAAGACGAGGATGATAAGGTTCGTCTGGTGTTGGAAGATGTTGCAAAGAAGTCGGGTTATGATGTGTCAACGATTTCCCGTGTCTGCAATTCCAAGTGTGCGCTGCTGGACGGCCGCATCTATCCTTTGTCTGATTTCTTTAAGTTGACCCGCAAAAATGCTGAAGGAGAGGAAATTGATGGTCGGAAAGTTCGGGAAATGCTGAAAGCAATTATTGATGGAGAAGACAAGATGAATCCTTATCCTGATGACAGAATTGTGGAATTGATGAAACAGAAGGGGGTGGTGCTGGCTCGTCGTACTATCGCAAAATACCGTATGGAAATGGGTATTCCCGCTGTGAATAGTCGTCGTGGATAACATGCTCAAATCAAATTTGTATGAATGATAAGAAACTGATTAAGATTGCAAAAGTGGTTTCAACACTTTTCATGCCATTGTACGCTCCTTTGTGGGTGTTCATTGCACTATTCTTTTTCAGTTATATGAAGATGCTTCCGTGGGGGTATAAGTTGTTTATCATCGGCTTAGTGTATTTTTTTACGGCATTTGTACCTACTTTAGGTATTACGACTTTCCGTATGTTTAAAAAATGGACGCATCTTGAATTGAGCCACCGTGAACATCGTCACATGCCTTATTTGGTTACGCTGCTGAGTTATGGTGCATGTTTGGTCATTATGACGAAAATGAATACTGCCATGTTTTTCCGAGGAGTGGTGATGTCGGCGTTGATATGTCAGATTGTATGTGTTGTGGTCAATGCATGGTGGAAAGTGAGCACGCACATGGTGGGCATGGGCGGTTTGGTCGGTGCGTTAAATGCTTTTAGCATCTTGTTCTTCTATAATCCCATTTGGCCATTTTGTGCATTACTCCTGATTTCGGGGGTGTTAGGCACCAGCCGTATCATATTGCGTCAGCATAGTCTTGCACAAGTGCTAGTAGGCTTTGGAATCGGCTATATTTGTGCGATGGCGTTTATTCTGATTAGTTGGATGTAACTTAGAAAAAAGAATTGTATATGAAACCAATTGTGTCAATCATTATGGGCAGCACGTCTGATCTTCCTGTGATGGAGAAGGCTGCCAAGTTCTTCGATGAAATGGAAATTCCGTTTGAAATCAATGCCCTTTCTGCTCACCGCACTCCCGATGCTGTCGAGGAGTTCGCTAAGGGGGCTAAAGAGCGGGGCATCAAGGTGATCATTGCTGGTGCCGGCATGGCTGCTGCACTGCCAGGGGTTATTGCTGCCAGCACGACGTTACCCGTTATCGGGGTACCTGTGAAGGGTAGTGTGTTGGATGGTGTTGACGCTGTTTATTCGATGCTGCAGATGCCTCCAGGAATTCCCGTTGCTACAGTGGCAATCAATGGTGCGCTCAATGCGGGCATCCTTGCCGTGCAGATGTTGGCACTCTCGGATGAGGCACTTGCAGAGAAATTTGCGGCATATAAAAGTGGACTTCGTCAGAAAATTGAGAAGGCGAACGCAGAACTGAAAGAGGTGAAGTTTGCCTATAAATGTAACTGAACATATTACACATCTTTTCATGCTTATGAGTTATCAGAGAAGAAAAACGATAGATGTGAATGTGGGGGGGGTGATGATTGGTAGCCGTTACCCCATTCGTGTGCAATCGATGGCCAACACCTCAACGATGGATACAGAAGGCTCGGTGGCTCAGGCTAAACGTATTGTCGATGCAGGTGGTGAAATCGTGCGTTTTACGACTCAGGGACAACGGGAAGCACTCAACATGCAAAACATTCGTGTGGCTTTACGTGCTGGAGGCTATGCGGTACCCCTGGTGGCTGACGTCCATTTCAATGCTGCAGTGGCAGATACAGCTGCAACCATTTGCGAGAAAGTGCGTGTCAATCCTGGTAACTATGTGGACCCTGCCAGAACATTCAAGAAACTAGAATATACAGATGCTGAATATGCCGATGAAATCAAGAAGATAGATGAGCGTTTCGTGCCATTCCTCAACATCTGTAAGGAACATCACACTGCGATTCGCATTGGTGTGAATCACGGCTCCCTGAGCGATCGTATCATGTCGCGCTATGGCGATACGCCTGAAGGCATGGTGGAGTCGTGCATGGAGTTTCTGCGCATCTGTGTGCGGGAGCAATTCAAAGATGTGGTCATCTCCATCAAAGCCAGTAATACAGTGGTAATGGTGCGTACGGTACGCCTTTTGGTGACCCAGATGGCAAAGGAAAATATGGCTTTCCCATTGCATTTGGGCGTGACTGAGGCAGGCGAAGGTGAAGATGGACGTATCAAAAGTGCCGTTGGAATAGGTGCCTTGCTCTGTGAAGGAATCGGGGATACCATTCGTGTTTCTTTATCTGAAGCTCCGGAGAGAGAAATCCCTGTGGCGAAAAAGTTGGTCGATTCCATCGAGGAATGTGCCACAATTCGTGAAAAGGCAAAAAATGCGATTACTGACGATACCGTTACCGTTGAGTTCCATGAGAAGAGTTGGGACGATTTGCAGTTGAAGGCAGCCATGACGGTCGGCGCTCTTTTCATTGACCAATTGGCTCATCGGTTGGTGATAAAGAATGATAGTTTCACCGAAGAGAAACTGACGGAATTGGCAGATGCCATCTTGCAAGCCGCCCGCATTAAGTTTACAAAGACCGAATATATCAGTTGCCCGGGGTGCGGACGCACGCTTTACAACTTGGAAGAAACGATTGCTAAGATTCGTGCGGCTGTGAGTCAACGTGCCAAGACCGAAAAACGCTTTACCACCTTGAAAATCGGCATTATGGGCTGCATCGTGAATGGACCTGGTGAAATGGCGGATGCAGATTATGGTTATGTTGGTGCAGGTGTGGGCAAAGTGTCGCTCTATAAGCAGAAGCAGTGCATTGAGAAGAACATTCCAGAGTCAGACGCTGTGGAACGGCTGATTCGATTGATAGAAGAAGATTTGAATTCATAAATATAAAAGACACAGATTGATGGTTATGTATATTGTTATTGGCGTGGCTGTTGTACTCTTGGTTTTGGTACTCTTCACATATAACAACCTGATTCAGTTGCGCAACAAAGTGAAAGAGGCGTTTTCAACGATGGACGTTTATCTAAAAAAACGCTATGACTTGATACCCAGCCTTGTGGACATCGTAAAAGGCTATGCCAAACATGAAACGGATACGCTTCAGGAAGTGACTAAGATGCGTGTGAACGCGCAGAAGAGTGATCTGAATGCCGCTATTAACAACGAAATGAAGATTGGGGATGCCCTCCAGTCCTTATTGGTTATTGTGGAAAAATACCCTGATTTAAAGGCAAATACCAACTTCTTGGATTTGCAGGAACGTCTCTCCAAGATGGAGGAGGAAATCGCTTTTTCCCGTCGTTACTATAATGGCTGCGTGAGAGAATTTAACGACAGATGCCAGATGTTTCCATTCAACCTCATTGCAGGTGTGTTTGGTTTTAAGGCTTTGCCAATGTATCAAGTGGAGAGTGAACAAGAGCGTAAGGTCGTGGATGTGAAACTGTAATTCTATGAAAAATAGTAGGTTTTTATGGCTGTTGGTCTTTTTGTTCGCCACGATGACGGCAAAAGCGGACAGAGGGGGTTTCTACTACAAGAGTTTTCGAGTGGATGCTGTGGTGCATCAGGATAATGTGTGGGATGTCACGGAGACGATTGACGTGTTCTTTGAGGAGCCGCGTCATGGTATCTACCGCTACATTCCCCTTTCTTTCTCTTTGCAGCACGATGTGTCGCTTGATGAGGGTAACGAACAGCAAGTGATTCAGGGGCAGGTGGTGCAGGATTGGAGAACTTTCTTGTATCGGAGTGAAGTGGAGGACGTCAAGGTGGAAGGAGGCGATTACACCACAGAGGACAGTGATAACAGCAACTGTGTCATCCGTATTGGAAGTGAATGGCATGAGGTGACAGGCGATCATCGTTATGTGATTCGTTATAAGTATATTTATCGTGAAGATCGTCGTCCGAATTATGACTACATTTTCCATACCATTTTGGGTACGGACTTTAACGAACGCATTGACACGTTCCGTTTTAAAGTGGAATTTGAGAAACAATTACCTTCCGACATTCAGAACCGATTAGAAGTGTATAGCGGTGCGTATGGTAATAGAGACAATGCCGTGGAGGGTTTGGTTGTTAAGGCCAATCGCAATTTCATTCATGGCGGGGCTTTGAACATTCCACCTAATCATGGCATTACGCTCTATGCGAAACTCCCTGAGGGGTATTATGAGGGCGTGCAGTCAGCCAACCATGTGCTTCACTACATCTGTTTCGGTTTTTCCGTCATGTTGATTATTTTGATGGTATATTACCTGTTCAAGACAAAGAGGAAGAAGCCTGTAAAAGTGATAGAGTTCTATCCTCCTGATGGCATCTGTAGTGCAGAGGTGGGCACCATCATCGATGATAGTGTGGACACCGTTGATATGGCATCGTTGATTCCTTGGTTTGCAGGACAGGGCTACATCAGTATTGAGGAGAAGGAAAATGGGAAAACTTTGCAACGGACAGAGATGGTTCTGACGAAATTGAAAAAACTGCCAGAGGATGCCCCTGAATACCAAAAGAAGATGATGGAACTTCTTTTCAAGGGTAACAAGACTGCTAATCTGAGCCACATGAGAGAGAGTCCTTCTGCGGTGGATAAGTTTAAGGAAGAGTTGAAAAAGAATTTTAGGGGTGACAAGTCATTGTCCTCGTATGAATTGCCTATCTTGTTCTATTTCTTGCTGCTTTTATCCACGACCTGCGTGTTCGGCACCAATTCTGTACTTGAAACGTTTGATGAGGATGAGTGGATTTGGGCAGCAGGGTTGTGGGCGATTCCTTTTGTGTTGGGTGCGGGCTTCCGTCTGTATGAAAGTGACAAAGACCTTTTTGGAAGCAAGTGGAAAAAAGTGCTGATTTTCCTCGTTAAGTTCGTAACGATGGCGCTCTTGTGCTGGTTTTATGTGGAGGAGATTCGGGCTTACGGTGCTCCGATGGGCAAAGAAACCTCCATCGCCATGTTTGTGGTTTGTTTCATCTTAGGCGAATTCATCGGACGTTTCAATGTCGATACAGACTATCGTGTACAGATGGCTGGGCGTCTCTTGGGGTTCAAAGAGTTCATCAAGACAGCAGAGAAATCTCGGCTGGAAGCCTTGCAGCAAGACGACCCGGAATACTTCTATAAGATATTGCCATACGCGATGGTCTTCGGTCTTAGTGACAAATGGGCAAAACTCTTCAAAGACATCGAAGTGAAGCAGCCTGATTGGTACAAGACAGCGACTCCATTTTATGGCAATGCTTTCACTTCTCACATGGTTGACAGCCTGTTCTCTTCGGCGAAAAATGCCATTACGATCGTCAGTCACGATAGCAGCAGTTCCGGCTTCGGCGGTGACGGCTTCTCCGGCTTCGGCGGTGGCGGCGGCGGTGGCGGCTCTTGGTAGTTGCTACAGATGCCATGTGGAGTTTCAAATGTGAAAAATCAGATGTGAGATGAAACTATTGATAGATATTGGAAATACATCAGCCAAGTTGGCGGTGATGGGTGCAGACATCGTCCATTTTGAACGTCGTCATGAGTCGTGGAAGGAAACTCTGGTTCGGCTCATGACAATGTTCTCTATTGCAGATGTGCGCATTTCCACAGTGGCAGGTGAGGACGGGGAACTGCAAGAAGCATTGGCGCAATTAGAGGTTCCAGTGCAATGGCTCACTCCTTCGGTTCCTTGTCCGGTCAAGCCCGTTTGGGATGTTCCTCCCACTTATGGAGCCGATCGTTGGGCTGCAGATATTGGTGCCATTGCTCAGGATCCAGACCACACCTTACTTGTCATAGATGCAGGCACTTGTATCACCTATGACCTTTTTTCTGCTGATGGCCGTTTGTTGGGTGGTGCCATCTCTCCAGGTGTGCAGTTGAGGCTTAATGCCATGCATGAACATACGGCATTGCTCCCACAGATTGAAGCAGAGAAAGAAGCGGTGCTGTTGGGTTACGACACCCGTACCCACATGCTTTCAGCTGTAGTCAATGGCGCTCGTTTCGAGATAGAAGGCTACATTCGTCAACTTTTGCTCGCATATCCTGATTTACATGTCTTTATCACAGGTGGTAACACCTTTGATTTTTCAGCGGACATCACTTGCCCAGTAACACACGACCCCTACTTGGTGTTTAAGGGCTTAGCGGCATTGTGAACGTGGTACGAGCAGGATGCTCACCTCGTAGAGAAGGTACATGGGTGCCGATACGATGGCGAGTGTAAAAGCATCGGAAGTGGGGGTGATGATGGCGGCAATGACCAAGATGATGACGATGGCATGACGACGATATTGTAGCATTTGCTCTCGATGGAGAATGCCGAGTCGTCCCAGTAGCCATGAGAGGATGGGAATTTCAAAAACGAGTCCCATGGCAAGAGAAAGGAACACGAGTGTGTCGATGTAACTTTCCAGCGAGATGAGGTTTTCCACCGATTTTTCCACTTGATAGTTGGCAAGGAAACGAAAAGTGATGGGGAAAACAATGAAATAACTGAAAAAGTATGCCTACCATAAACATGACATAGGCAGAGACGGCGAGCGGCGTGGAATAGTGCCGCTCGTTTTCGTAGAGGCCAGGGGAGATGAAACGGTATAGTTCATAGATGATGTAAGGTGCTGCTACGATAAGACCGACGTAGACACTCGTCATCATGTGGATAATGAATTGACGGGTCAGTTCTGTGTTGATGAGTCGGATGTCTGGAGATGAGCCGAAAAGACGCGGCAGGAAGTTCGGGCTCTTAGGGGCGAAGATGATGGCAAAAACCTCGTCTTTAAATACAAAGGCGAGGATGGCGAAAAGTGCTATGACGCTGATACATCGCAACAGCACATGACGCAGTTCTTCAAGATGGTCCCAAAAAGTCAAGGCAATGGCAATTTTTCACTTCTCATCATTCACCTCATCGCTTTTTACCTATGCCGTACTTTCGCTTTCCCTCTGTTCAATTCGGAAGTCGTTCATAACTCAGAATAATTATCCGCTCTGTTGACAGTTGTCCGTAGTCTGTTAAGTTGTGAATAATAGTTCATAATTATGAACGAACTCTGATTGAAACCCCAAAAAAAAGGATGTTTTCTTGTGTATATTCTTGTTTCTTCGTAACTTTGCCATGATTTTCTGTAAAAGCAAAAGAAGAAATGGAACAGGCACTTTATGTTTATAACACCCTGACCAGAAAAAAAGAGGTGTTCCGCCCACTGCATGCACCACACGTGGGCATGTATGTCTGCGGACCTACAGTATATGGTGACGCACATCTCGGCCATGCACGTCCCGCCATCACATTTGACATCGTATTCCGATTCCTCCTGCACATTGGCTACAAGGTGCGCTATGTGCGCAACATCACCGATGTTGGTCACTTGGAACACGATGCCGACGACGGCGAAGATAAGATTGCCAAGAAGGCAAGGCTTGAGCAACTGGAACCGATGGAGGTGGCGCAATACTACACCAACCGTTTCCACGAGGCAATGGCAGCCCTTAACTGTCTCCCCCCCAGCATCGAGCCTCACGCTACGGGGCACATCATCGAGCAGCAGCAACTCGTCAAACAGATTCTCGATAACGGCTTTGCCTATGAGAGTCACGGTTCCATCTATTTCGATGTGGAGAAATACAACAAAGTGCACAAGTACGGCATCCTCTCCGGACGTAGCCTCGAAAACGTGAAAGACGCCAGCCGCGATCTTGCCGGAGTGGGCGAAAAGAAGAACCAAGCCGACTTCGCTCTTTGGAAGGCTGCTCAGCCCGAACACATCATGCGCTGGCCTTCCCCCTGGAGCGACGGATTCCCGGGATGGCACTGCGAGTGCACCGCAATGGGGCGCAAATACCTCGGCAGCCACTTCGATATTCACGGAGGCGGCATGGACTTGGTTTTTCCTCACCACGAGTGTGAGATAGCCCAAGCCGTAGCCAGCCAAGGCGACCAGATGGTCACTTACTGGATGCACAACAACATGATAACGATTGACGGACAGAAGATGGGCAAATCGCTTGGCAACTTCATCACGTTGCCCGAGTTCTTCAGTGGCAACCACCCGAAACTCGACCGTGCCTACTCGCCCATGACCATTCGTTTCTTCATCCTGCAAGCGCACTACCGCTCCACCGTTGATTTCAGCAACGAAGCCCTTCAAGCAGCCGAAAAAGGACTTGAACGCCTCCTCGATGCTTGGAAATCCCTCCAATCCATCACCCCTGCAGTTGAAGGCAGTGTGCGCCTTGATTTCGTTGAGGCGTTAAAGCAGAACTGCTACGATGCCCTCTACGATGATTTCAATACTCCCATTGTCATCTCCCACCTTTTCGATGCCACCAAGACTATCAACGCAATCGTGGATAAGAAGGAAACCATCACCCCCGATGCGCTCGAAGCCCTCAAGGAGACTTTCTTCCTCTTCGCTTTCGACCTGCTCGGGCTTAAACCTTCAGTTTCCGCAGCTGCCAATGGTGGCATGAATGATGCGCGTGAAGAGGCTTTCGGCAAAGTCGTTGACATGTTGCTCGAACAACGTGCCAAGGCAAAGGCGAACAAGGATTGGGCAACCAGTGACCAGATTCGCGACAATCTTTCCGCTCTCGGGTTTGAGGTGAAGGACACGAAGGATGGTTGTACCTGGAAATTGAACAAGTAGAAGGTTTGTCTGAGTGAGTCATGGAGAAACTGAAAAAAGCGTTCATGGTGCTGTCGCTTGTGTTCATCATCATCGGTTTTGGTGCGAGCGTGTGGCTATACACGGTGCTGAAAGATGCAGCCTCTATCGTGATGATGACTGTGTTTTTTGTGGCACTGATATGGTATGGGTTCAATGTCAAGAACATACTGAAAAAGAACGAAGATTGATTTGCTATATAGATTAGATTGACTTGCAAATAGAAAGAAATGAAAAAACTTACCTTTTTCCTTTTGATGCTGGTGGCTTCGATTGGAGCCACGGCAAAGAGTCTTGTGTTCACGTTGAACGATGGCACGAAGGTCTATTATCAGTTGTCATCGGAGGTGAACCCCATCATGCGTTTCAAGGAGGGGAAATTGCTCGTTAATGATGATGTGTATGAATTTGACGGCATTAAGAACTTTTACCTCTCGGATGAAGATGCTCCAAACGCCATTGAGAATGTGCAGTCAAAACCCAATGTGACTTTCAAGGCGAATACGGTTTTGATTCCTGCCGATGCGGTGAAAGTGTTGAAGGTTTTTACTGTTGATGGTGTGGAGGTCAAGACCGTCATACAGAATGAGGGCGATGTCTTTTCTGTTGATTTGAACGGATTGGCAAAGGGTGTTTACGTGATTAGCACGGGTAAATCTTCGCTTAAAGTGATAAAGAAATAAGGAGGGCGGGACGATGAAGACAATACACATGATTCTTATAGCATTGTTTGCTTTTGCAACCCATTGTGTGGCTCAGATACCAGAAAAACCCAGCACGCTTTGGGTGCAGTTTGATGACCGTTTCACAGATAATGAGGTCATGGATTTGGGTGGGGTCGATTCTATCGGGTTCACCTCATCCAGTTACCGACTCTACAAGTATAACGCAGCGAGTGGCAGAATGAGAACTGTCACGAAAAGTTACCGCAATAATGGTGTTTATCGCATGGATGAGGTAGAACGTTCGTTGGTCAAGCCATCGGAGTACTCAAACGTTGATTTCACGAAAGAGACTTCTCGATGGTGCTTCCAACGTTCGATGGAATCTGAACATTTTGTGTGTTTCTGGGAGAAAGGTCTGACCTTGCGGAACAACACTCTCACCTTGGGCGGTTCTTCGGTCAATGTGAAGACGCTCCTCAACAACGGTGAAAAGATTTGGAAGTGTTACGTGGAAGAACTGGGTTTCTTGGAGCCAGGCAATTCGCTGACCGATGACCATAAAATCTGCATGTTCATTGTCAATCAGACCGAATGGCGTGCTGACGGTTCTGGACAGGATGGCACTGTTTGGTACTACGATGGCTCGACCAAGAGGAGCAAGTCCTACAAGGTGGGACTTTTCCATTGCAACCCTTGGGCGGCAGGTGCTGAAGGCGGACATACGGCAGCGCATGAGATTGGACATGTGTTCCAATTTCTGGTGAGTGCCGACTATGCAATCACAAAAAATACGTCGGAGTGGAATTATGGTTGGCGTTGGGGCTTTGGCGATAATGGTGACGGTGGTTGTGCATGGTGGGAAAGTTGTGCACAATGGCAGGCGTTCAACGTCTTCCCTGCAACCTTGTTCAGCAATGGCTATTATGGTGAATACGTGTCTTCTGCTTATAAAAATCTGTTGCATGAGGATTATCGTTACGCCAACTATTTCATACAGTACTATTGGTGCCAACTTTTCGGTAAGGATTTCATCGGGAGGATGTGGCGTGCGACCAAACGTCCGGAAGATCCAGTGGAAACCTACAAGCGTATGAACAATGCCACTCAGGATGATTTCAACAAGATGATGTTCGACTATGCTTGCCGTGCTGCCACATGGGATATTGATGGCATCCGTGACCGTGGAAAGGACTCTCAAAATGCCTTCTCTACTCGTTTGACATACGTGGAAGGCACGGAGAACACCTATGCAGTCAGTGCAGATTGCTGTCCTCAGAACTATGGTTTTAATATCATTCCCTTGAAAGGATTCAAGTCGGGTACAACCATCAAGGTGGATTTCAAGGGTGTTGGTGGTGCTGTTGGCTATCGAAATCTGAATGTGTCGAAAGCGGGCTGGCGTTACGGATTCGTGGCACAGACAGAAGATGGTGGGCGAGTATATGGCGATATGTATAGCGACAAGGAGGGAACGGCAGAACTGGTACTTCCTGCCAAGACCAAACGCGCATGGTTTGTCGTGGTGGGTGCCCCTACCGAGCATTGGCATCACTCTTGGGATGAAAATGCCGATAACGATGAGCAATGGCCTTATCAGGTGGCATTTGAGAATTGTGCCGCTGTGGGCACTACACGTACGTATGGTGAATACCCCGAAGACTATGTGCGCCGTGACACTACCGTTGTCATTGAGGCAGACCTCGCTGCGGCTAACGACTATTCGAGTGTAAACATCCTGTACGATATGGATGCCATCAGTCGGGCTTTAGGCCTTAGCACAGCACAAATGAAAGCCCTCAAGCGTAACACTGCAGGCTCAAAGGGAACTGTGGTCTTTGCGGGAATCGGTGCAAACGGCAGCGTAAACTACAACACGACCACTACTACCTCCTCCAGCACCTGTTATGGGCATTGGTTCTCCACGGCAGGCAATGTGGTGGGTTACGACAACTCGGCTGCCATCTATGCTGAGCTGTCCCCTGATACCTACGTCTGTAAACTCGGACAATATCCCTCCCGACTCTCCAGAGGACGGACCTACATCATCAGGCAAGCCATCATCTACACCCACACCGATGGGCAACAGTACAGGGCGACGATGGAGGTGCACTTGAACACAAAATAATCACCTTTATTCAAATTGATAAGTGAGTTTTTTTATTAACAATTTAAACATTATGATTATGAAAAAGAGTCTTTTTGTAATCGCTCTGGCAGCATCCAGCGTTGCTGCAAATGCACAGACTGCCATTGAAAGCAGTAAGTTTTTCGACAACTGGTATTTCGGCATTGGTGGTGGCGTGAGTGCCCCCATGAGTAGCGACCCGCTGTTCCCGCTGAACGGAACGGCCAGCATCACTGCTGGTAAAAGGATTTCCCCCATCTTCGCTTTGGAGGCTGAGGGTACTGCTTTGTTTGGCTCTCATGCATCTAATGGAGTTCATTTTAATATGAGCGAGAACGGTCACTACAACATCTTCCGCTCCATTGGCGTAGGTGTGAATGGCGTGACCAACCTTTCGAATCTCTTCAGTGGCTACAAGGGCACTCCACGTGCCGTGGAATTAGGCTTGGTGACAGGTCTTAGCTGGATTCACGGATTCACTCCCCATGCTTCAGATAAGGCAAAGAACTTCTTGGGCGCCAAGACTGGTTTGGCTATTGATTTCAACCTCGGCGCCAGCAAGGCAAGCACCATCCGTGTGGAGCCATCTGTGATGTGGAACCTGAGCAAACCCGGTAATAGTTACGGCAATCTGGCCTTCAATTGCGATGGCGCACAACTCGCTCTCGCTGTCAAGTATATTTTCAACTTTAAGACTTCCAACGGCACTCACCACTTCAAAACTTACGATGTGGGTGCTATGCAGGATGAGATTGCACGTCTGAACGCCGAATTGGCAAAGAAGCCAAAGGAGGTTGTTAAGGAAGTTCCTGTAGAGAAGATTGTTGAGAAGCCTGTTGAGGTGGTGAAGACCATCACGAAGGAGACTCAACTTGCCCCAGTGGTGATTTTCCAACTCGGCAAGAGCACAATCGATGCTTCACAGAAGCCATCTGTTGCGATGATTGCTAAGTACATGCAGAATCACCCAACCAGCAAGGTGCTCATCAATGGTTATGCTTCACCAGAGGGCAATGCTGAACTCAATCAGAAACTCTCTGATGCTCGTGCTAAGGCTGTTTACGATATGCTAGTCAACACTTACAAGATTTCACCAGACCGCCTCACTCACAAGGGTCTAGGTGTTACCGATGAACTTTTCGATGAGAACGACTGGAACCGCGTGGCTGTCTTCATCGAACAGAGCAAGTAATTTTTATACATATAATATATATAAGAAATCTTCTTGTTTCAAGGGAGGAGTCCTTGGGCTCCTCTCTTTTTCGTTTCCTTCCTCCTTATAAGCTTGCTGTCAATTATCTCAGTTTGCAACTTCGACGACTTTGAACCCGAATCGGTCATTAGCGTTTTGATGACGGCAACTTCTATTTTGGGGCAGATGTTTTGACGCTTTGAAGGCGTAAAGGGGTTCCATCGTAACTGAAAAGCGGTGAAACAGATGACAAAAAGAGAGTTTGTCAGCGCATAAACAGTCTAATGAACCGATTCGGGATGAAGTGTCTGTGACGAAAATGAATCCTGTGTGCATTTTTCTCGAGTGAACCTCAACAGACGTAACCCGTTGGACCTCAATTGACGTCTTCCAGCACGAAATAGGATGCGCTGGAAGAACGAAATATTTCACGCTGACAGTGTGAAATGAAATGCGCACCGTGCCGATGTAAGAGATCGGCGAGACCATGAAAAAGGAGGAAAACGCATCATTAGATAACTGAGGCGTGCTATCTGGAGGATGAACTGCACTTTTGCCGTTTTGACTTTTTTAACACTCCGTGATTAAACTATCTTGCTACATTAGCGTCATATAAAGTGTAAATCGTCTTTTAGATTGCAGCATAGGAAACGATAATACTAAACTTATAATCATAAAACCTAAAACAGCAGAATATGAAAAAGTTACTTATCACAGCACTCGCATTAGTGCTTGTTTCTGCAGTCGCAATGGCACAGAACAATCGCCGCAACCAGCGTATGAATCCAGCAGAGATGTACACCAATATGGCGGAAAATCTTGCGAAGCAGTTGAAACTGAAAAAGGAAAAGGCTGAAACCTTCAAACTCCTCTATGTTGACTATCAGAACGCACGTCGTGCAGCACAAGGTGCAGCAGGCGACTTCACGGCAGAAGCACCAGATGTGAAGAAGATGACTGACGAAGAGGCAAACCAACTCATTCAGGAGCAGTTTGCATCTCAAGAGAAGCTATTGGCTGTTGATAAGGAATTCCTTCCAAAGTTCCTCGAAATCATCACACCTGTAGAAGCTGCACAGGTATTCGTTCCTCGTCTGAGCAGGGGTAGCATGATGGGCGGCAACATGGGTAACATGATGCGTGGCATGGGCGGTGCCGGTCGTATGGGCGGCGGCTTCGGCGGTGGCGGCTTCGGCGGTGGTGGCTTTGGCGGCTTCTGATCCGTATAGCGTTTAGGGCTTGGAGTGTAGAAAACGACTGACATGCACAAACATCTTACGGGTCGATGACTTCTATATTCCAAACCCTTAACGCTTATCTTCTAAAAAAGGCTTTTAGAAAAGAACACAACATAAATCATAATGGAAAAGATTAGTGTAAATCAGTGAGTGTCAATATATGATAGGTATGATTGTTTAGATAAAAAAAGGAGAATAAAATCGACGAAAAGACAAAAATGCACTTGAAAAATAAAAAATCTTCTATTTTTCAGCCTTTTTTGTTCATTTGGTGGAAATTTCTCTGAGAGACGTAGTGATATGTGAATCTTATTTTTTAACTTTGCAATCAACATAAGTACCTATTATTATATATTAACTAACTCTGTTTTTTAGTAGGGAGCTTGGGATGTGAATCCAGGGCTTCCTTTTTTTGTGTGTCTTATCCCCCCCCCTTGCTGTGAAAAGAAAATAATGGTGTCTTGCACAATAAATCGTGCAAAAAGGAGTTATTCTTATTGATGAATCATCGTATATGGACGAGTATTGTTCTCTTGGTGGCGTGTTCGCTGGCAGTGAGGGCACAGTGGGATGTGCAGTTTTCGGACTACACAGCCCTAAAGTCGTTTTATAATCCGGCTGTGTCGGGCACGGACGGCAGACTGAATGTGGCTGCAACGTATTCGATGCAGACGGTGGGTTATGATGATGCTCCTAACACCATCTATGTGGGTGCTGATTTGCCTGTGTATTTTTTGAATCCTCATCATGGTGCAGGCCTCAGTTTCTTCAGTGACAATGCGGGCATCTTCATCACCACGAGGATTGGTTTGCAGTATGCTTACAACCTGAAGGTAAGCCAGAAAGGCAGGCTGGCCGTGGGTGTGCTGGGCGTCATGATGAGCGAGAAAATTTCTTCTGAAAGTTTGAATATAGAGGAGAACAACGACCCCTCATTCCCTACGTCGGGGGCGAAAGGCAACAAGATTGATATGGGTGTGGGACTCTATTTCTATCATCCGAAACTGTGGCTGGGTGCTTCGGCACAACATTTGTTGGCACCAACGATTCTGATGGACAGACGGTATGAATTGGAAGTGCCCAGGATGTATTATTTAATGGGTGGATGCAATATTAAGTTAAAAAATACGTTATTATCCTTGCAACCGTCCTTTCTGGTACAGTCGAATATGGACAGGTGGAGAGAAGATGTGCAGTGTAAGGTGGCATACGAGAAGGACGAAAAGAGATTCTATGGTGGTGTGGGCTACAGTCCGAACACCTCGGTGACATTCCTTGTCGGAGGTATGTTCCACGGCATCAATGTTGGCTACAACTACCAGATGTACACGTCGGGCGTAGGGTTGATAAATGGAAGCCATGAATTGGTGGTGGGTTATCAGACAGATCTCGACTTGTTCAAGAAGGGAAGAAACAAACATAAGAGTGTGCGGTGGCTGTAGAGGGGTGAGAGTTTAGGGTATAGAGTTGAGGTCTGAGGGTTGAGGTTTGAGATTGAAAAGAATATTATAAATATAAATGGCAGAATGAAAAAATTGTTATTTGCTATAAGTGCGGCAATCTTCGCCCTTGCAGTGGCGTCTTGCTTTTCCAGTATGGGAGGCGCGAATGCATCAGGCGGCGAAGTGACGGGCATCGGTGGCACATCGATGTCGGAACCTGCACCTTATGGCATGGTATTGGTGAAACGCGGAAGCCTCAAAATGGGTACGGAGAAGACCGATAGCCTTTGGGGTAAGGATGTCCCGACGAGAGATATCAGCGTGGATGCGTTTTGGATGGACGAGAAGGAGGTGACCAACTCCATGTATCGTCAGTTTGTTTATTGGGTGCGCGACTCCATCATCCGCGAGCGTCTGGCTGACCCTGCTTATGGCGGTGACGAGAGTTACAAGATTGAGGAGGACAAGTATGGTGAACCCGTCACTCCCCATTTGAACTGGAACAAGGCTTTGCCGCGCAATCCTGATGAAGATCAGGAACGTGCCATCGAGAGTGTCTATACCTATCATCCTGTGACAGGTGAGAAGATGCTGGATGTGAGCCAGTTGAACTACCGCTACGAGGTGTTTGACTATGTGATGGCTGCCAAGCGAAAGTATCGTCTTAACCCCAATGAGCGCAATCTGAATACCGACTTCGAGACAGACCCTAATGAGGTGGTGATGATTTCGAAGGACACCGCATACGTGGATGACGATGGCATCATCCATCGCGAAACCATCACTCGTCCTTTGAGCAGCATGTGGGACTTCGTCAACACGTACATAGTGAATGTATATCCCGACACCACTTGCTGGATCAATGACTTCCAGAATGCGGAAAATGAAGTGTATATGCGCCTCTATTTCACCCATTCCAACTATAACGAATACCCCGTGGTGGGTGTGAACTGGGAGCAGGCGAATGCTTTCTGCAACTGGCGCACCGACTTCTTGCTGAAGGGGTTGGGTCCACAGGCGAAGTTCGTGCAGCGTTATCGTCTGCCAACCGAGGCGGAATGGGAGTTTGCGGCTCGTGGAAAGGAGGGTAATGAACTACCTTGGTTACAAGATGGAGTGTCAAGTGACAAGGGGTGCTATTATGCCAACTTCAAGCCCGACCGAGGCAACTACACCAAGGACGGAAACTTGATTACCTCCAAGACGGGTATCTACAGTGCCAACTCCAACGGGCTCTACGACATGGCTGGTAATGTGGCAGAATGGACAAGTACCGTCTATACAGAGGCAGGTGTGCTTTCCATGAGCGACATGAACCCGACACTCACCTACAATGCAGCTAAGGAAGACCCTTATGCACTGAAGAAGAAGAGTGTGCGTGGCGGTTCGTGGAAAGATCCTGAAAGTTTCATCAAGTCGGCATGGCGCTCCTATGAGTACCAGAACGTAGGACGTTCCTTCGTCGGTTTCCGTTGCGTGAGGTCGCAGGTGGGAACAGCATCAAAAGCAAAGAAATAAGCAAACCCTCCCCTCACCCTCCCTGCGAGGGAGGGAGTGGTTACCAGAATCAATCAGAAGAAGTTAAGAACAAGCAAAAATAGTAGAATTCTCCCCCACAAACATTCTACTCCTCCCATTTAGGGGAGGCGGGGGAGGGGTCTTTATGGCAACACAATATACAGGCATACAGAAATGGCTCCGCACCAAGCGGGGGCAAACTTTCTTGAACTATGCATACAGTTGGGGTGCATCCGTCGTGATTGCAGGTGCCCTTTTCAAACTCACCCACATTGACGGAGCCGATATCATGCTGTGGCTTGGTATGGGTACAGAGGTCATCGTGTTCTTTTTGGCAGGTTTCGAACCTCAAGAGAGCATGGATGCACAGGAATTGGCAGAAGAAGTGGCTGAAAATGCGGCCATCGCGGCACAAACCAACACTTCTCTTTCCGAAGAGACTGTGGCTGCCTTAGCCAATGCTGCCACAGGTATGGCAAATGCTTCTTACGGAGGTGGCGGCACTGTGGTTGCTGGTGGTGGCGTGCCTGCGGGAGGCACCATTGTCATCAATGGTAGCGGGTCGGGTAATGCTGGTTCAACTGATGGCGGCATTCAGCAGCCTTCAGCCCCTGTCGATGCAGCCCAACTGGCAGAGAACATCTCCTCAGCTCCTGTCTTTCGTTCGGCTCAGTTCCAGAGTATGGCACCTGAAATGCAGGAGGCAACCAAGGCATATGTGGAACAACTCACCGAACTCACCGACACGCTCAAGAAAGTGGCAGAGCAGAGTGCTCGTCTCACCCGCGACAGCGAGGAGATGGAGAACATGAACCGCACCCTCACAGGCATCAACCGCTTCTACGAGATGCAACTCAAGAGCGTCGGCACACAGTCGGCTACCATCGACGAGGTGAACGAGCAGACGCGCAAACTTGCTGGTCAACTCCAGGAACTCAATGAGGTATATACCAAGATGGTTGAAGCTTTGAAGATGAAGATTGCCTAATGGACAATGCACTATTTACAATGTACAATTGATGCTCCCGCGCTGAACACATACATACGACGCATGGTGAATCTGTAAATTGTAAATCGTCAAATTGGAAATGAAGATATGATTAGAAAGAAGTTAAGTCCGCGCCAGAAGATGATCAATCTGATGTACGTTGTGCTCATGGCAATGCTTGCGCTCAACGTGTCGTCCGATGTGCTCGAAGGCTTCTCGCTCGTGGACGAAGGTCTGAATCGTACCAAAGTCAATTCGACCACGCAGAACGAGGCAATATATAAGGAACTGGATGCTGCCATGAAACAGAATCCGGAGAAGACGCGTCAGTGGTATGAGAAGGCACAGCAGGTGCGCAAGATGTCCGACTCGCTCTACACCCTTGCAGAGAACTTGAAGTGGGAGATTGTGCGCGAGGCTGACGGGAGCGATGCCGACCTTAATAATATAGAAGGGCGCGATAACCTTGAAGCAGCCACCCATGTCATGCTGGCATCGGGTGTGGGTAAGGGCGGTCAACTGAAGAAGGCAATAGAGACCTACCGTGACGGCATCACGAAGATGATTAACGATGAGGGGCAGAAGAAAATCATCCGTGACAACCTCTCTACTGATGTGCCAAAGAAAGCCAAGTTGCAAGGTAAGAACTGGCAGGAGTATATGTTTGAGAACACCCCTGTGGCTGCTGCTGTCACCTTGCTCACCAAGTTGCAGACCGACGTGCGCCATGCTGAAGGTGAGATGCTCCACCAGTTAGTGGCAAACATCGACGTGAAGGATGTGCGTGTGAACGAGATCCAAGCATTGGTCATCCCCAGCACACAGACCGTGGTGAGAGGAGGAAAATTCTCCGCACAAATCATCATGGCGGCAGTCGATACCACGCAGCGTCCCGAGATTTATGTGGGCAACACCCTCCTTAAATCAGCGAATGGACGTTACGAGACCATCTGTGGTTCTACGGGTGACTTTACGCTTAAAGGCTATCTTGTGATGAAGAACGGTAGTGGTGAGACCATCCGTCGTGAGTTCTCACAGCCCTATACGGTGGTGGAACCCTCGGCAACCGTGAGCGCCACGATGATGAATGTGCTCTATGCGGGTTATCAGAACCCCATCAGCGTCAGTGTGCCAGGCATCCCCAACAACCGCATCAGTCTCTCCATGAACAATGGAACGCTCACCCATAAAGACGGCGGCAACTATGTAGCTGTACCTTCACAGATAGGCGAGAATGCCGTTACCTTCACCGTCATGGCACAGAACGAGGGTCGCCAACAGGAGATGGGCAAGTTCACATTCAATGTGCGTAAACTTCCCGACCCGACGGGTTATCTTGATGTTCCCGATGGCAAAGGCAATACCAATCGATTCAAAGGCGGACGCATCTCCAAACAAGCCATTGTGGCGGCAGGAGGCATCGGAGCCGCTATTGACGACGGACTGCTGAATATCTCTTTCCGTGTGTTGGGTTTCCAGACCCTTTTCTCCGACAACATGGGCAACACGGTGGTTGAAGTCAGCAACTCTCCAACCTTCACCGCTAATCAGTTGACCCGCATCCGTTCCCTCAGTCGTGGCAAGTTTTTCAACATCAGCGGCATCCGCGTGATTGGTCCTGATGGCATCGAACGAACCTTGAAGACTCCCGTGGAAGTATGGATTAATTAGCCAGTCCACATGCTGGGTGATTTTTCGCTTAGCCCCGTGGAAAGTTCGATAATATATACATTATAAAAATGAAAAAAATAAACCTCATAGTCCTACTCATCGTTGTCAATTGTCAATTGTCAACAGTCAACTGTTTCGCCCAGCCGCAGAAGAGCCGAGTGCAGAACAACCGCACCACTGCTGCCAGAAACGCCGCAGCCGTAGGGACAGACCGTGCAAGTCTCATGTTCCCCACCGCTGTCGATGTGCCTGAAGACCCCTGTTGGCGACGTGACATCTACCGTTCCATCGACCTCACTAAGGACGAGAATGCAGCACTCTACTACCCAGTGGAGCCACAGGGGGGACAGATGAATCTCTTCACCCTCCTCTTCAAGTTGCTCAATACTGGCAAGATTCCAGCCTACGAGTATCAACTTGATGGTATTGAGAACTTCCAGCAGAGCAATCGCATGCACTTCAAGGATTTGCTTGACCGTCAGGCCATCGGTTATGAGGTGGATGGTAACAGCATTAAAGTGGAACAGGCTGATATTCCTTCAGCCGATGTACTTAGTTATTATGTGAAGGAAAGCAGTTACTACGACCAGAACACGGCAACTTACCACAGCCGTATCGTGGCACTTTGCCCTGTGCTCCATAAGGCTGCCGACGAGTATTACGTTCGGGAGACGGTGAGCGAGGACGATGATGATCAAAGCAGCCTGAATATACAGAAGTTCCCTCTCTTCTGGGTGAAGTACGATGACATCAAGACCTACCTCAGTGGGCAAGACGTGATGACCAGCAACCTCAACAATGCTGCCAAGATGTCGATGGACGACTTCTTCTCCACCAACCACTATAAAGGTGACATCTACATGACCACCAATATGCAGAACCGCTCTCTTCAGCAATACTGCGCCACCGATTCTCTTCTGAAGAAAGAGCAGACACGTATCGAGAAGCAGATTACAGACTTTGAAGAGCACATTTGGAGAACCCCTGTCGATTCCGTCGAACAGGCTCGTCGCGATTCTATTGCAGCCCTCAATCTCAAGGGCAAGAAAGCCGGGAAGGCTGCAGAGGCTTCTTCCTCAGCAGCACGTTCCAGCCGTCGCGCAGCCTCTTCAAGCAAGAAAGAGAAGTCGGGTGGCAGCTCATCTGGTGGTGGCAATGGTGCCCCACGTGTGTCTGTGAGAAGGCAAAGACATTAAGAAAGTGAACAATGAAAAGTGAAAAAAATTGCTACCGCACGGGTAAGTCAACTGAATGACCAACTGCTGCGGTAGCAATTTTTTCACTTTTCACGTTTTACACCCTTTTCTCTTTTACTGCACCGCTATTTTCTTTCCGTTCATGATGTAGATGCCCTTAGCCAAACCAGAAGTTCCATTGCAGGCATCTGCCACACGTCGTCCGGAGAGGTCATAGATGCCCGAGTCATATACAGATGTGCTCATGAGACTCTCTGTTTTCACTTCCTCAATGCCGTCAAGCACTTGTGACGCTGTGAGAGGGAAGAGCATCCATTGCCGATGTGTGGGTGTGGTGTTGCCATCTGCATACGTCCACGTGCCGATGGTATTACCAGCATCGGAAGATGTGTTTGAAAGGTCGAAGGCATAGGTGGGGTAGTTGGCAACCATAATCTTATAGTTGGCAAAGTCAATTGGCACTATGCGGAATGCCTGCTCATTCGCTTGGTTCTTCTGCGCCGTGAGCGATGAACTGTTGCTGCTTCGGTGAGATGTCAACTTGAGCCCTAATGCGTTTTGGAAACTGTAGGTGCCGTTTCCCAAATCTTTCACTGTCCAACGCTGTGCCTCTCCATAATCAATATCTTCCAGCGTCACCTTGCTGACAGATGCTGATAAGGCTCTGGTGGTTTCCTGGCGTGGAATGATGAGGTATTCATCCCCATCTTGCGGCAATGCCATAGGTTCCACATTCGCTGCACGGACAGGAATCACCAATGTGGTGATGCTTTGGGCAGGCATGCTCAAGGTCAGCGTTGTGCCATCCAGTTTGACACTGCTCAAAGCGTTGGCCAAATTCTCGTTTTCTGATGTCCGGTAAGCACGGATGTTTGAGCGCAGAGGCAATTCCTGGAAGAGTGAAAGGTCAATGTAGTGAGTGGCTGAAGACCCTTCGTTGAGGGCAACAACCACCAGTGTGTCGCGTGTTGCATTGATTGCCGCAAGTGACTGTGGACACGGCGATGCGATGATGTCATATCCATGCTTGATGAAGCGCGAGCACTGCTGTCTCACATAGTAGTTCTTCACTTTGTTGTAAGTCTGGTTGGCAAAACTGCCACGGATGGTACACCACTGGTCATTTGCCTCCTCCATATATTGCCAGTCAATCCATGCGTCGGGTTGAATGTAGCGCATATCGTCGAAGAGCCTTTGTGTCATGCTCAAGTTGCCTCCGATGCCATTGCCGCCAGAACCCGTTTCGCTCATCCACAAGTCCTTGCCTGTCTCGTGTGCCAACTGGCTGAAACGTGCCCTGTCCACATTGTTGCCCGAATAGGTGTGCGTGTTCCATTGTCCCACATATTGGTCGGCATTGGCTTCGATGAATTGTTTGAATCCTTCTACAGCCAGCCCCACATTTGTTTCGTCGGCAGCAGAGATGACCGTGTTGAGGCCCGAAGCCTTGAGAATGGGTGCCAACACACGCACAAACTTGATTTGCGACTCATAGTCGAAGTGGCAACCCTCCTGTGCTCCGTTGGCATACCAGAAGCCCGTCACCGATTCGTTGAAGGGTTCGAGCGTTTTGAATTCGATGCCATACTCGTCCTTATAGTGCTTGCATACATCCACCAGATAGTGGGCAAACTCTTCATAGTATTCAGGACGTAAGTTGTCGGAACCTCCATCCACGCTGCCGCTCACGCATCCACTGTAGGTCATGTAGTAAGGGCATGAATTGCTGAATGCCTCAAACACGGCATCGGGACGCTTCTCCTTAATCTTCAGCATAATCTTTCGCTGAGCAGCATCGCGCTCCCAATGATAGGTGTCATCGCTCGAATCTTTGAAGCCCTCCATTTCAGCCCTCAAGCCCTTTCCGTTACCCATGTGGTGAAGGTTGCAATGGGTGTTTTTGGGATCATCTCCACCACCTATGTTATAGCGGAAATGACTGTAGTTAAGCCCTGTAGGACTGACCAGCCATGTGATGATTTCATCAATCTTCTTGTCCGACCACTTGCCACACTGTCCTGCCCACCAGCAGAGCGAAACGCCCCATCCGTCAAAATGCTGACGCACCACCAGTGGGTTGACCATATAGTGGAATTCGCTGGCAGGTGCAGCCTCGTTCGCCTTGCTGCCAAAATACCATTGGTGCTTAAGTTCCGAACCGCTCTTGTTGGTGTAAACCTTCACGTGCCCGTCATTGCTGTCAGTGCCCAGATATTGGTTGTTCGCCTTGCAGCGCAGTTTCACGAACTGTCCCGCAGCAGGCTCGATGGCAAACTTCGCCTCGTCACCCGAAGCATCGCTGATGAACTTGGAGTTCCAAGGGCTGGCATACGAGAGGAATCGCTTCTCCTCACCTGCCTGAATATTGTAATAGCCCTGTCCGACAGGGATGAACGTCATCTGCTGAGCATTGCTCTTCGTGGGTGACTCAATCCATCCACCCCCATCTGTGCCCATCTCCAGATGGTTGCCGCTGCTGTGCATCAAAAACACCTTTGTCGCCTCCGTGAAACTGGTTTGTCCCCACAGCACCACGCTCATCAGGCATGTCACCATCAGGGCGCTGAGCCTCTTGACAATGTCGATGCGGATGTTTCCTCTGCTACACATATCTTTCAGGTCAGCCTTCGGATAAAAACGGATGCGACGTTGCTTGACACTGTGCTCGTTGGCTTCAGCTGCCGTTTTTGTCACTTCACAGTTTAGTTGCACGCTGAACGTGCCCAGATAAGGCACTTGCACCGCATGTCCATTGGCGCAGAAATATTTGATGGCATCGAAGAGCGCCCCTTGTGCCATGACAAGGGCACTTTTTGGCACGCATGCCACTTGTGACGCATACGCTATGACATCTTTTTCCTTGATGGGCAGTTGCTTCACCTGATGCAGGCGATACTTTGCTGGGCGACCATCCAAGTAGTGCAGTTTCACTTTCTCAGGGTACATCTTAATGGCACCCTTTGGTTTGTGTGATAATATACTCATAATTCTTTTCCTTTCCTTTTCTTTCTATTTGGCACTTAACGTTTTATCTTTGATCAATGGTGTCTTGTTCAACATCTCCTTAATGGCTGTGCTTGGTGTGAAGCAGAGTTGCGTTTCCACCACGGTTTCTGCCACACATTCCTCAGGTGTGTCCACACACGTGCTCCCCACCTTTAAGTGAAAATCGCCGAAAGAATCAAACTCAACCCTATGTCCGTTGATGACAAAGTAGTTGATGGCCTCCGCCATCGCCATCGTACATGCCTTTATCATGCTCTCTGGCACGTTTGATGACTTCGTGATGCGTTCCATCAGTTGCTTCTCTTTGATGACAGGCAAAGACACCAATTGCACTTTGTACCCATCCACGTCACCCGTGTTCAGTTTCATGTTCACCTTCTTTACCCGATACTTGAGTCCTCCCATAATTCTTTTCTCCTTATTTATTAAGTGTTTAACAATTCTTCTTCTCGCCATCTGTTCTTCCCTTCGCTTTGCAAAGGTAAACAATCCCTTTCATATCCACAACTCTTTCCCTCAAATATCCACAATTCCCCCTCGCTCACATCCTCTAAAGGGTAATAATGCTAATCCCGATTGACCATTCACGCTAAACCCATTCGTGTATTCACGCTAACCCCATTCGTGTATTCACGCTAAACCCAATTGAGTATTCACGCTAAAGTGCATTGAGTATTCACGCTAAAATTCATCGAGCATTCACGCTAAAGTGCATCGAGTATTCACGCTAAAGTAAATAGTGTATTCACGCTAAATGAATCAGTGATATACGGCAACGCATCACAGAGATGATTCCACTCATGCTTTTGAGATAACGAAAGACATATCTTGGTGTTGCCGAAATACAGGCTTTCTTGTTCAACCATTGCGAGCCTTAGTTTATTGGAGTTAAAGGAGTTATGGGAGTTGTCGCTCCGCTCAAGAGTTCAGCCGACACTTTATAAAATGAAAGAATGAAGGAATGAGGGAATGAAAAAAGATGGGGTATTGGGAAATGATTGAAGGGAAAGGATAAGGAGAGAAAAGGGGAAAGAAGATGCTAAGAAAAAACATCCACTTATATTTTGTATTGTGATGAGTTATTCGTACCTTTGCGATTGAAAACAAAAAAGTCATAAAGCAGGAAAAAGTGGACACCGACGATAATTTTGGTGTAAAACTGCAATATGACTACCAACGGACCTGGATAAAAGAACCACCCAAGAACAATATGGATATAACGAAAATAGAGGAATATAAATCTGTCTTTGATTTGATAGCAAAGAGCATCAATGATGACGAAGGCAATACCATCGAAGTATGGTATGCACGTGAACTGCAACAGGTGTTAGGCTATGCCCGTTGGGAGAATTTCGTGGTGGCGATTGGTCGTGCGATTGAAGCATGTAAGACATTGGGAATCAATGTGGATGATCATTTTCGTGAGACCACGAAAATGATAGCTTTAGCTAAAGGCGCACAGCGTGAAGTACAGGACTTTATGCTTACCCGTTATGCCTGTTACTTGATAGCACAGAACGGTGATCCGAAGAAAGAAGAAGTAGCCTTTGCACAAAGTTACTTCGCCGTTCAGACTCGTAAGGCGGAACTCATAGAAGAACGTTTGAACGAGTTGGCTCGTTTGAATACCCGTGAACGCTTGCGTGCCTCTGAAAAACAGTTAAGTCGCAATATTTATCAGCGTGGAGTGGATGATAGAGGCTTTGGACGTATTCGCTCCAAAGGGGATTATGCCCTGTTTGGAGGGCTTTCAACGGAGCAGATGAAACAGAGGCTTGGCATCAAGAGTGGTGCCTTGGCTGATTATCTGCCTACACTGACGATTGCCGCCAAGAATCTTGCTACGGAAATGACCAATTATAACGTAGAGCAGAAAGACCTCTATGGCGAAGCCAATATCACAGCTGAACATGTACAGAATAACCGCAGCGTTCGTGGCATGTTAAGCCAGCGTGGCATAAAACCAGAGGAACTGCCACCTGCGGAAAACATCAAGAAGGTGGAACGTCGTGTAGCAAAAGATGAGAAGGATATGTTGAAAGATAAATCGAAACTGCCAAAGAAATAGAGCATCGCAACACCTCTGGTGCCTATCAAGATGCCAAGTATTTCTCGTATAACGGGAAAGTGCTGGATGAGATAAGGAAAGAAAAAGAAACTTCATTTTATTAATATGACAAAAAATAATATACAAGAGTTGCTTCAATTGCTCGAATTTGAGAGTGAAGGCAGCATTTATACCAAAAGATACAAAAATACCAATCAACCGCTAAAGGTTGATATTAGCGGCGATGGGCATATCTACTACAGGGAATGTGGTATATCTGTTGGTCGCGAAACAACTTGTAATCTCTTGGAACCAGAGAACCTTGTTGTGTTGCATTGTGTTGATTGTCTACTATGGAAAGGTTATAGTCCTTTCCATATTGAGTTGGAACCTGCATGGAAATTGGGACGTAGTGCTAAAGGTGGCTATGCTGATGTCTGGATCAGAACCTATAAGGATGGCGGTTTTGATGGTTCGGACGATGACAAGGAGTCTTTGCTGATTATTGAATGTAAGACTTGGGGACGTGAGTTTGATGGTGCATGGGCTGACACAAAGGAAGATGGTGCTCAGCTTTTCAGTTACTTACAACAGGAGCGAGCTACAAAGTTTCTCTGCCTTTACACCGCAGACATCGTTGATGGAAAGTGAGAGCAAGACTATCATCTAATAAATGTTCAAGATAACGAAGAGAAACTGGCAAATGAGGAGTCTGCCAAAAGCTTCAAAGATGCTACCAACAACAAGCAGCTTTATAACGTATGGCACGAGACTTATCATAATGACGATGCAACACGAGGGCTTTTTGAGGATGAAATCGAACCATACAGAATTGGTAAGAATAAGTATACAACTCCTAAAGAAGTTGAGCACTTGCGAAACTTAAATAAAATACAATACAAAGAATTATGAGTAAAGTGCTTTTAGTGAATGCGGGTCCTCATAAGGAGGGCAACACGATGGCTGCATTGAGTGAGGTGGCCAAGCAGTTGGAAAAGAATGGGGTGGATGCCGAGATTGTGCAGGTGGGTGTGAAGCCTGTGCGCAGTTGTATCGCTTGTGGACAATGTCGTGCGAAGAGTTTGGGACGTTGTGCTTTCGACGATGATGTGTGCAACCGCATTGTGGAGAAGATGGCAACGTGTGATGGCTTCATCATTGGTTCGCCTGTGTATTATGGACAACCAACGGGTGCTGCCTTATCGCTGGTGCAGCGTCTGTTCTTCTCGGCAGGCCCGTTGTTTGTGAACAAACCCGCTGCAGCCATTGCCGTGTGTCGTCGTGGTGGTGCTACGGCAGCTTTCCAGACGATGAACATGCCCTTCATGATGATGAACATGCCTGTGGTGACATCGCAGTATTGGAACATCGCTTATGGTCGTGATCCTGGCGAGGCAGCACAAGATGCAGAAGGCATGCAAACCATGCGCACCTTGGCAGATAATATGGCATTTCTGCTGAAGAAGCTCCATGCCGAGGGTGCTCCTCAGTATCCTGAAAGGGAAGCGTGGAACCCGATGAATTTCATCAGGTAGGAAAAGATGCAGACGCCCCTCAACTCTCCATGATTTGTGAGGGTGAAAAGCCAAAAATCCTTCCAAAAAAGTGAAAAGCCTTGAAGTCCAAACGACTTTAGGGCTTTTTCTTTTGCCACACGGTGAAAAAGTAGTAACTTTGTACCCGATTTTTGAGGTGTGCGCGATGGCATGGTGCGTAACATGTCACGCGGATGTTGTATGTCTGCCTACGTGCCAAGAGCCTGCATGCTTCGTTTTATTAACAATTTTAACTTGTATTTTTCATCGTGAAAGTATTAAAGTTTGGCGGAACATCCGTAGGTTCCGTGGAGAGTATTCTCAATTTGAAGAAGATTGTGGAGGGACAGGATGAACCTGTCGTAGTAGTGGTGTCAGCACTGGGTGGCATTACCGACAAGTTGATAAACACGTCGAAAGTGGCTGTGGCAGGTGATGAGACATACCTGACATCATACAATGAGATGGTGGAGCGTCACCACCAGATGATTGACGCAATCATCACAGACACAAAGAAGAAAGAGACGTTGTTGGCTACCGTGGATGACCTGTTGGGGCAGTTGAAGAGCATCTATCAGGGTGTTTATCTGATTGGTGACCTGAGTGAGAAGACGAGCAATGCGATTGTTTCGTATGGCGAGCGCATCAGCAGCAACATTGTGGCTGCCTTGATTGAGGATGCCAAGTGGTATAACTCGCTGGAGTTTATCAAGACAAAGCATAAGCAGGGGAGGAATCTGTTCAGTAATTCGGTGAGCAATCCGCTGATTCTGGATGTGTTTGGTGATTTCAAGAATGGAACTACAACCCACAAGGTGTGTGTGGCTGGTGGTTTCATCTCGACGGACAGTGTGACGGGCGAGGTGACCAACCTCGGACGTGGCGGCAGCGACTATACGGCTGCCATTCTGGCGGCTGCGTTGGATGCAGAGGTGCTGGAGATTTGGACGGATGTGTCGGGCTTCATGACGGCAGACCCGAGGGTGATTAACACGGCATATCCCATCGAACGGCTGTCCTATGTGGAGGCAACGGAGTTGTGCAACTTCGGTGCGAAGGTGGTGTATCCACCGACGATTTACCCGGTGTGCATCAAGAATATCCCGATTCTGATTAAGAACACGTTCCACCCAGAGGATAAGGGCACCATCATTACGAGTCTGGATGAGGATGAAGATAACGGGCGTGCCATCAAAGGCATCTCGTCTATCAACAACACGAGTCTCATCACGGTGAGCGGTCTGTCGATGGTGGGTGTGATAGGTGTGAACCGTCGCATCTTCACCACGTTGGCAGAAAATGGCATCAGCGTGTTCATGGTGAGTCAGGCATCGTCGGAGAACAGCACGTCGATTGGTGTGACGGACGATGACGCAGACCGTGCTTGCGAGGTGCTGAATAAGGAGTTTGCCAAGGAGATAGAGATGGGTGCCATGTACAAGATGAAACTGGAACGCGACTTGGCGACGGTGGCCATTGTGGGCGAGAACATGAAGCATACGCCAGGTATTGCGGGCAAGTTGTTTGGCACGTTGGGCCGTAATGGTATCAGCGTGATTGCTTGCGCACAGGGAGCCAGCGAGACGAACATCTCGTTTGTGGTGGAACGCAAGAGTCTCAGAAAGAGCCTGAACGTGATTCACGACTCGTTCTTCCTGTCGGAATATCAGGTGCTGAACGTCTTCCTCTGTGGTGTAGGCACGGTAGGCGGAAGCCTGCTGGAACAGATTGCCAGTCAGCGTCAGAAGTTGATGAAGGAGCGCAATCTGCAAATCAACGTGGTGGGCATTGCCAGTGGTCACAATGCGGTGTTTGACAGGAACGGGATAGACCTAGAAGCCCCCCTCTTGTCCCCCCAAGAGGGGAAGACTCCATGCGGCGAGTTTTCCATCCAGCGGTTGCGTGATGTGCTGAAGCAGGCTCCAGCCAGCAACATCAAGCGCCTGAAGGAAGAAGTGATTGGCATGAACATTTTCAACAGCGTGTTTGTCGATTGCACGGCAAGTGCTGAAGTGGCAGGGCTGTATGAGGATTTGTTGAGCAACAACATCTCGGTGGTGGCTGCCAACAAGGTGGCTGCATCGAGCGACTACGATAACTATGCGAAGTTGAAGGCGACAGCGCGGAAACGTGGGGTGAAGTACCTCTTCGAGACGAATGTAGGTGCGGGTCTGCCGATTATCAACACCATCAATGACCTCATCAATTCGGGCGACAAGATTCTGAAACTGGAGGCGGTGCTGAGCGGCACGTTGAACTTCATCTTCAACAAGATTTCTGCCGATGTGCCTTTCAGCGAGACCGTGCGTCTGGCCAAGGAAGAGGGCTACAGCGAACCCGACCCGCGCATCGACTTGAGCGGTAAGGATGTGGTGCGGAAACTCGTCATCCTTTCCCGTGAGGCAGGCTACAAGATGAATCAGGAGGATGTGGAGAAGAAACTCTTCATTCCCCAGTCGTTCTTCGAAGGCTCTTTGGACGACTTCTGGAAGAATCTGCCCTCGCTCGATGCCCAGTTTGAGCAGGAGCGTAAGGAAGTGGAGGCTGCCCATGAGCATTGGAAGTTTGTGGCGAAGTTGGAGAACGGCAAAGGCTCCGTTTCCCTCCAACGAGTGGGTGAACACCATCCTTTCTACGACCTCGAAGGCTCCAACAACATTATCCTCATCACCACAGAACGCTACAACCAGTACCCCATGCTCATCCAGGGCTATGGTGCAGGAGCACAAGTGACGGCTGCTGGGGTATTTGCCGACATCATGAGTATAGCGAATATATAGAAATGGGGAGTTATGAGGAGTGAAAGAAGTGAAAAGGAGTGATGAGAAGTGAAAGCCGATACCTTCTGCCCTCGTGGTAAAGCATTCGGCTCTCACTCCTTCTCACTTCTAATCACTCCTTTCACTCCCCAAAATGGATAAATAAAGAATGAAACACATCATCATATTAGGCGACGGCATGGCAGACTGGCCTGTGGAGTCGCTGGGAAACAAGACATTGCTGCAATATGCCAAGACACCCTACATGGACATGTTGGCAAAGATGGGACGGTGTGGTATGCTGAAGACGGTGCAGGATGGCTTCCATCCGGGCAGCGAGGTGGCCAACAGCAGCATTCTGGGCTATGACCAGAATGAGGTGTATGAGGGTCGTGGACCGCTCGAGGCCGCCAGCATTGGCGTGGAGTTGGCTCCCGACGACATGGCCATCCGCTGCAACATCATCACCTTGGAGCATGGGAATATCGTCACCCACAATGGCGGCAACCTGCAAACGGAGGATGCGGCGGTGCTGATTGACTACCTCAACGAGCATCTGGCCACCGACCGTGTGAAGTTCTACTGCGGTGTGCAGTACCGTCATCTGCTGGTCATCAAAGGTGGCAACAAACATGTGGTATGCCAGCCTCCACACGACCATCCCGACGAACCTTGGCGTCCCCTGCTGGTAGTGCCTGAGAAGAATGCACCCGACGACAATGAACTCTCGGCACAAGAGACTGCCGACCTGCTCAACGACCTGATTCTCCGTTCGCAAGACCTGTTGGCGAAGCACCCCTATAATGTGGAGAAGGCAAAACGTGGCGAGCGTCAGGCCAACAGCATCTGGCCTTGGGCAGGTGGTTATCGTCCCCACATGGTGCCGCTCACAGAGACTTTCCCACAGATAAAACGGGGAGCAGTGATTACTGCAGTGGATTTGATTCGTGGCATTGGCACTTTGGCAGGATTGAGAGTGATAGATGTGCCAGGGGCAACGGGCTTGGCAGATACGAACTACGAGGGCAAGGCTCAGGCAGCCATCAAGGCATTGGAGACAGATGATTTTGTCTATGTGCATGTGGAGGCTTCGGACGAGGCTGGGCATGACGGTGACTTGGAACTGAAACTGAAAACTATCGAATATCTGGATAGCCGCATTGTGAAGCCCGTTTATGAAGCCGTGAAGAATGAACCGGTGGCCATTGCCGTGCTGCCCGACCATCCGACTCCTGTGGCACACCGCACCCACACCAATGAGCCCATCCCCTTCCTCATTTATGCACCGGGCATGGAAGCCGACGGAGTGCAGACCTTTGACGAGGTGGCCTGCCAAGAGGGCAGCTATGGAATGTTGGAGAAAGACGGGTTCATCCGCGCATTCATGGCCATCGTTTAATAAGAAGCGTACCCGAGGGGTACGCCTGAGTAGATATTCATAAAAAGACAAGGATATGAAATTTTATAGTACAAACGGACGGGCTCCCATCGCCACGCTGGAAAAGGCAGTGGTGAAAGGGTTGGCAGAGGACAAGGGACTTTATATGCCAGAGCGCATCAAGTCCCTCCCACGGGAGTTTTTTGACAACATAGAGAACCTTTCCTTCCAAGAGATTGCTTACACGGTGGCCGATGCCTTCTTCGGCGAGGATGTGCCTTCCGAGGACTTGAAGCACATCGTGTATGACACGTTGGCATTCGACACCCCTTGCGTGAAAGTGACCGACACGATTTATTCGCTCGAACTCTTTCACGGTCCTACGTTGGCATTTAAGGATGTGGGTGCAAGATTCATGGCACGATTGCTGCAATATTTCCTCAGGAAAGAAGGAGTAGGGCAGGTGAATGTGTTAGTGGCTACCAGTGGCGATACGGGCAGTGCCGTGGCCAATGGCTTCCTCGGAGTGGATGGCATCCGTGTGTATGTGCTCTATCCGAAGGGAAAGGTCAGCCCGATTCAGGAGTGCCAGTTCACCACATTGGGACAGAACATCACGGCAGTGGAGGTGGATGGTGTGTTTGACGACTGCCAGGCACTGGTGAAGAACGCCTTTATGGATGCCGACCTCAATGCCCACATGCAGTTGACTTCTGCCAATTCTATCAATGTGGCACGTTTCCTGCCTCAGGCTTTCTACTATTTCTATGCCTATGCGCAGATGAAGAAGAAGGGCTTGGCAGACCAACTCGTGGTGTGTGTGCCTTCGGGCAACTTTGGCAATATCTGTTCGGCACTCTTTGGCAAGAAGATGGGGCTGCCCATCAAGCGCTTCATCGCTGCCAACAATGCCAACGACATCTTCTTCAAGTATTTGCAGACAGGCAAGTATGAGCCGAAGCCATCGGTGCAGACCATCGCCAACGCCATGGACGTAGGCGACCCGAGCAACTTTGCTCGTGTGTATGACCTTTATGGCAAGAGCTACGAGGCCATTTGTGCCGACATCAGCGGTGCAACTTACACCGATGAGCAGATAGCCGAGACCATCAAGGAGGTGAAGGCCGAGACGGGCTATGTGTGCGACCCTCATGGTGCATGTGGCTATCGTGCCTTGAAAGAAGGACTGCAAGCAGGCGAGGTGGGTGTGTTCTTGGAGACGGCTCATCCGGCCAAGTTCAAAGATACGGTTGACCGCATCTTAGGGGCAGACATCGAGATACCAGCCAAGTTGCAAGCCTTCATGAAGGGCACGAAGCAGAGTGTGCCGATGACGAAGGACTTTGTAGACTTCAAGCAGTTCCTCTTGAAAGAGTAGGATTTTCTTAGGGGTATTCTAGGCTTTTCTAGGCTTTTCTAGGCATTTCTAGGCATTTCTAGGCATTCCTAGGTTGTCCCAGGCTATTCTAGGTTCTCTAGTCTATCTATCAAAAAAAGAAAACAGAACATGAAACCCAGCAAGCAACAAAAGCGCACCCGTTGGACCCGTTTCTTGATGAAGATGGTTCTCGTGGTTGTTTCCACGGCATTGGTGGTTTATTTTATGCCACGAGGTGATGAATTTGGCTATAAGTATGAGTTGGACAGACCTTGGAACTATGGGTTGCTGATTGCTAACACCAAGTTCCCGATACTGAAGAATGATTCGTTGATTCATGAGGAGCAAGAGACCACGATGCGGAACTTTCAGCCTTACTACAACTATGATAAGGTGGTGAGGGACACGATGGTCAGCCGTCTGTATAAGCATGCCACGAAGGAATGGCAGGGACAGAACTCCACGATGTATGTGCATCATATCGCAGTCTTGTTGGATACGATTTACAGGCGGGGTGTCTTGTCGGTTGAGGACTATGCCCGTCTGAAAGACGATGAGCATCACAAGAGCATTCGTGTTGTCAGAAATAATGAAGCTGTATCGGTTCCGCTCAGCCGGGTGTTCTCGTTGCGCTCTGCCTACGACTACATTATGGAAGCAGACACAACCAAGTATTCCCGTCTGGTTTTGCAGCGGTACAACATCAATGAGTTCATTCAGCAGAACTTAACGTATGACAAGATGAAGTCGGAAACGGAACTTGAGGAAAACATGCAGAACATCTCCAGTTACAGCGGATTCGTTCAGGCAGGGCAAAAGATTGTCGATCGTGGCGAAACCGTGACTGACGAGGTGTATGACATCCTGCATTCCTATGAAAAGGATTATGAAAGGCGGAATGCAATAGACACAAAGATTCCTTACCGATCTATAGGGCAAACTATTTTCGTGTTGCTGATTTTCTTCTCGTTGACAACCTATCTGACTTTGTTCCGTGCCGATTACTTCGAGAACGTGAGAAATGTCACGTTGCTTTTTGCCTTGCCCGTGTTCTTTTGTGTGATAGCCTCATTGATGGTGTCGCACAAGATTTTGAATGTGTTTATGCTTCCATGCTGTTTGGTCCCCATTGTGATACGTGTGTTTATGGATTCCCGTACGGCATTCATGTTCCATTGTGGCATGGTGCTCATCATCTCACTGATGCTCACCAGCAATTATGAATTCATCATTGTGCAGTTGGTGGCAGGAATGATGGCGATACAGACATTGCGCGAATTGTCACAGCGTTCACAGATTGTCCGCACCGCATTCATCATTTTCCTGGTGTATGTGATTTGTTATACGAGCTATTCTCTCCATCATGAGAACGACATCAAGATGGACACGTGGATGTATGTGTGCTTCACTGTGAATTGTGTCCTGTTACTTTTCACTTATCCGTTGCTGTGGATGTTGGAGAAGATGTTTGGCTTCACCAGCGATGTGACCCTTGTGGAACTGAGCAATGTGCACAACCCTCTCTTGCAGCGCATGACAGAGGTGGCTCCTGGCACATTCCAGCACTCCATGCAGGTGGCAAACTTGAGTGCAGAGGTGGCAAACAAGATTGGTGGCAAGGCGCAGTTGGTGCGTACAGGCGCACTTTATCATGATATAGGCAAGATGGAGCGTCCTGTGTTCTTCACAGAGAATCAGAGTGGTGTTTCTCCTCATAAGCACCTCACTCCGAAGAAGAGTGCAGAGGTCATCATTGCTCATGTCAAGAATGGTGTTGCCTTGGCGGACAAGAATCACATCCCCGATTCCATCAAGCGCTTCATCACCACTCATCACGGATTGGGAAAGGCGAAGTATTTCTATATCACTTACAAGAACGAACATCCTGACGAAGTCGTAGACGAAGCGGCATTCACTTATCCGGGACCCAATCCGAGCACAAAGGAAGAGGCTATCTTGATGATGTGTGATGCAGTTGAGGCGGCATCCCGCTCTTTGCCCGAATACACGGAAGAAAGTATCAATCAGTTGGTCGATAGAATCATAGATGGTCAGGTGGCAGATGGTTTCTTCAGTGAATGTGCCATTACCTTCAAGGATATCGCCACAGCCAAAGCAGTGTTGAAAGAGAAATTAAAGACAATATATCATACCCGTATCTCTTATCCTGAGATGGGAGAAGATTATGAAAACAGAGAAGAATAGGATCTGGCAGACATTCCTGCTCGTGCTCCTTGTGGTGGTCGTGTTGGCAGGTCTGTTCTATTTGCCACGCATGAATTTTTTCGGCACAGACTTGCGCCGTGTGAACATCCTCAGCGATGTACAACGCCGAGATAAGGATGGCAACATCGTGGCAGAGGTGGAAGCCGATGCTGCCGATGGCTATGTGGAGAAGGGAATTGATTCGGCTGCCATTAAGGTGAAGCAATTGGCATACGTCGATACGGTGCCTCAAGGCATGGTGGCGATAGAAGATTTTGCCACCGACGGCTTGCATCGTGAGATGGACAAGTTCTATATAGCCTTGGGACAGTCTCGCAATCGTCCAGTCCGTGTGGCATATTTTGGAGATTCCTACATCGAGGGCGACATCCTGACGATGGACTTACGTGGATTGCTGCAGCAGAAGTTTGGCGGCAAAGGTGTGGGATTTGTGGAGATTGCCTGTGTGTCATCCGATTTCCGTCGTTCCGTCACATCCCGCCGTAGCAATTGGACACGCTACCATGCCAATGAGAAAGGACGCGGTTTCAAGGCTTCTTTGCAGAGCATGGCAGGCAGTTACTTCATCCCTTCGGGCACAGCCACTTATGAATTGCGTTGTCAGACCAATGTGTATGGCAACCTCTTGGGTGAGGTGGATGAGGCAACGGTGTTCTTCACGCCTGGAGATGGACTCAACATTGATTATGCACTCAATGGGGGGGAACGGCAATCGCTCTTCTCGAATGGTGTGGCTGGTCAACCCCAGACATACGATGAAGTGGTGGAGGTGATGGATTCCGACTCTGTTGTCAGTTATAAAACTGTCACTCGCACCGTCGAGACGGCTCAGCAGGGAGCTGGCAATGTGGTGGCAAAAAGCGTGAGTGGTGACATCAGTCGCTTCAACATGACCGTCACAGGCGGACATGGCTCGCGTTTCTATGGCGTGGCACTTGATGGACACCATGGTGTCGTGGTGGATAATTTCAGTCTTCGCGGCAGCGGTGGTCAGCATTTAGGAGGCATTCCGATGGAGACTCTTCGTGGCTTTTCTGCCGTTCGTCCCTACGACTTGATCATCCTTCACTATGGACTCAATGTGGCAAACGAAAAACAGAAAGATTATGGTGGTTACATCGGTCAATTAGGCAAGGTCATCGACCGGATGCGAGAAGCCTATCCTCATGCCAGTATTCTTGTGGTCAGCATGGGTGATCGCGACAAGCGTGGCTCCGACGGACAGATGCACACCATGGGTGGTGTGAAGGAGATGGTGTCCTACGAGCGCAAGATGGCAAGCGACCATCATGTGGCATTCTGGAATCTCTACGAAGCCATGGGCGGCGACGGCAGTCTGGCTCGAATGACAGAAAAGAAACAAGCCAACCTTGATTATACACACATCAATTTTGCAGGTGGACGGCATTTGGCGGAACTGCTGTTTGATGTATTAATGAATGGGAAATCCAACTATGATAATCGTGTACGATAAGATTCGACATGTCATCCTGTTGGTGTTCTGTGCACTATTCTTCGTCTGCTTTGGTGGAGACGAAGCCTTTGCGCAGTCCTTGACCACACCTTTCCCCTCTTCCTTCCGTAATGCCCAAGCCAATGAACTGATTGATGGTGCCACCTTGGCTCCTGTGTTTAGGAAGATACAGCAGCGTAAGACCGTCAAGGTGATGCAGATAGGTGACTCACATGTGAAGGGAAATATTCTTCCTCGTGCATTGGGCAACACCTTGCAAGGATTTTTTCCTCGTCTCGAATTCACCTATTATGGAATGAACGGTGCATGGGCACGTCGCTTCTATGCGCAGGACATGATTAACCGTGTGGCAGCCGAACATCCCGACCTCGTCATCGTGTCTTTCGGCACCAACGAGGCACATGGTGCCACACTGGATGAACGCACTCATGCCGAAACCATGCAGTTGCTCACCCAGCGCATCATCGAAAAATGTCCAGGCGTGTGTTTTCTCTTTACGACTCCGCCAGGCAGTTACATCTCTCAGCGTACGGGCAGTTATACGACAGGCACAGGGCGTCGTCGTCGCACACACTACACTACCGCAAAGGTTCCCAACCAGAACACCGCCAATGTGGCACGCAGTATCGTCAACTTCTGCCGCTCTCATCGCATGGCGGTGTGGGACATCTTCACCATCGCTGGTGGTTCATCGTCAGCTTGTTCCAACTGGCGTAATGCCGGACTCATGAATGCCGACTGCATCCACTATCTTGCGCAGGGATACAACTTGCAGGGAAAACTTCTTGGCGAAGCAATTTACAAAGCATACACGGGCACAGCCTCCTCGGGTAGTCAGACACGCATGATGCATGGCTCCACTCCCAAGCAGCAACAGCCTTACAAATCATTGAAAGGTTTTTAGGATAATAATGTTTGATATAGATTTTACGCGTCTCATAGAGCAACTGATTTATCAGCCTCAGTCCCCGATGATATTCTCCTCGGGCATTTTCCTCTTTCTCTTTCTCGGCTTTACCCTCATCTACAATCTCATGGGCAAGGCTGACACCCTTCGCATCCTCTTTGTCACCCTCTTTTCTTACTACTTCTATTATAAAAGTAGTGGTCTCTTCTTTTGGCTCTTGGCACTTGTCACCATCTCCGACTACTTCATCGCCAAGGCGATAGGACAGACCCTTCCCTCACCTTCCCTACAGGGAGGGTCTGGAAGGTTTCTTGCCAAGACCCTCGTTGTTCTCTCCCTCCTTCTTGACCTCGGACTGTTGATCTTCTTCAAGTACACAAACTTCTTGGGTGAAAGCATTTGTACATTGTTGGAAAACTGTGGCGTTCATGTGCCATCATATATCACAGGCAGTTATCTGCAAGGTGTGGTATGGCAGCCACGCGACATTTTCCTGCCCGTTGGCATCTCCTTCTTCACCTTCCAGTCCCTCAGTTACACCATCGATGTCTATCGCGGCAACATCAAGCCGCTCAATCGACTGCTCGACTATGCTTTCTATGTCTCCTTCTTCCCGCAGTTGGTGGCAGGTCCCATCGTCCGAGCCCGCGACTTCATCCCTCAGATTCGTCGTCCCCTCATCGTGACTGAGCAAATGTTCGGCACAGGTGTCTTCCTCATCATCGCTGGACTCTTCAAGAAAGCCGTCATTTCCGACTACATCTCCGTCAACTTTGTTGAACGCATCTTCGACCAGCCCGACCTCTATAGCGGACTTGAGAACCTCCTTGCCGTCTATGGCTACACTCTTCAGATTTATTGCGACTTCTCCGGCTACTCCGACATGGCCATCGGCATCGCCCTCCTGCTCGGATTCCAGTTCCCCAAAAACTTCGATAGCCCTTACAAGTCAGCCTCCATCACTGAGTTCTGGCGCCGTTGGCACATCAGCCTCTCCTCCTGGCTCAAAGACTACCTCTACATTTCCCTTGGCGGTAACCGCCACGGCAAGTTCCGCCAGTACTTCAACCTCCTCATGACCATGCTCCTTGGCGGTCTTTGGCATGGTGCTTCTCTCAACTTCATCCTTTGGGGTGGCTTCCACGGCATCCTCCTCTGCCTCGACAAAATCTGGCACTCCCTTTGCGGTGTGCTCAGCCCACTCACCTACTTGCCAAGCAAGCGCAATCCCAATCCAACGAAAAATTGGTTTGTGGTGATGATCGGTGGAGTGGTGACCTTCCATCTCGTCGCAGCCCTGTGGGTGCTCTTCCGTGCTCCCTCCTTCGGCATTGCCGAACAGATGTTCTATCAAATATGGAACAAGTTCGAGCCTCAGATATTCTTCCAGTGGCTTACCTCCTACAAAGCCGTTGCCCTCCTCATGCTTCTTGGCTATGTGCTCCACTTCATGCCCGAGTTTATCTCCGACAAGGCAAAGGACTTCGTTGCCCGTTGTCCGTTGGTGGTCAAGGCCATCCTCATCGTCGTCCTCGTCTTCATCGTCATTCAGATTAAGTCGAGCGACGTCCAGCCTTTCATCTATTTCCAATTCTAAAAGAGAATGGAGGTCGCCGATGTGAAAAAACACTTTTCAGATGCTGATGCCCCCATGCGCAACATCGCTGAGGGGTTACGCGATGGCACTCCCATCGCCCTCGGTTACTTTGCCGTAGCCTTTTCTTTGGGCATCATCGCCAAGAAGGCAGGACTCACCGCCCCCATGGGCTTCTTCAGCAGTTTTTTCACCCGTGCCTCCGCTGGCGAGTACGGTGTCTATACCTTGGTGGCGATTCATGCCACCTACGTGGAACTCATAGCCATGTGTCTTGTCACCAACCTCCGCTACATGCTGATGAGTGCTGCCCTCTCGCAGAAACTGGCACCAGCCACCTCATGGTTTCATCGACTGCTCATGGCATGTTGCATCACCGACGAGATCTTTGGCATCTCCGTCAATCATCGAGGCTACACACCCCCTGCCTACACTTATTCGGCAGCCCTCATCTCCTCCCTCTTCTGGGCAGGCGGCTGTGCCACAGGCATCGTGGCAGGAGGTATGCTTCCCACCTCCATCGTTGCAGCCCTCAGCGTGGCACTCTATGGCATGTTTTTGGCCATCATTGTGCCTCCAGCCCGTGACGACCGCAACGTGCTCTATGCCCTCATCGCCAGTTTCCTCTTAAGCGGCATCTGTGCCGTCGCGCCCTTTGTCAGCCAATGGAGCAGCGGCACACGCACCATCCTGCTCACCCTTCTCATCTCATCGGCCGTGGCATGGTTCCGACCCGTCAAAAACAGCGAATCAAATGGAACAGAATAGCCCTATCCTCTACATCCTGTTGGCGACTTTGGTCACGAACCTGATTCGCGTCCTGCCCATGCTGCTCATCAAGGGCCCCATCCACAACACCTTCCTGCGCAGTTTCCTCTATTACGTGCCCTATGTCACCCTTGCCGTGATGACCTTCCCTGCCATCATCGAGACCACCCTCACCCCACTCGCAGGAATCATCGCCCTCGTCGTCGGCCTCATTGCCGCATGGTTTAGACTGGGACTCTTTCCTGTTGCCATCATCTGCTGCATCATTGTCTATCTCATCGACACCCTCCTGCCGATGCTCTGACTCCCTCTATTTGTCGTCCAGTTCCGGCTGGTACTCGTAGCCGTTCTCCGCAATCGCCTGCTGCAAGGGCTGGTGCGGATAGAACCGCAGTTTCACCCCCTTGATGCTGATTTCTGGGGTGTCCAGTTCATCCGCCGTGGCGGCAGATTCCGAACTGATGACCGGCTTGAGCGTGCCGATACCGTCAATGCGAACTGAACGCCCGATTTTCAGATAATGCGCAATGCGATCCATCAGCGCGGTCACTACACCTCTCGTCTTGCTGGGATGCTCCCCACACGATTCTGCACACTCTTTCACCACCTCCTTGAATGTCACGATAGGCAATGCGGGCGACTGATACACCCATGCCTCGTGCAGCCCGTCTGGCCGCACGATTTTCTTTCTTGCTTTCCTTACTGCTAACATACGTTTCCTTTCTTTAAGATTCTCAAAAGGGGTGAGACTCTCACCTATACCATATGTGAGACTCTGACCTATACCATAGGTGAGACTCTCACCCCTTTTGAGGTACAAAGATAGGCATTCGGCAGGACATTAGCAAACAGAAAGAGGGGAAACGTCACATCCTCTTCACTCTTTTCCCTTTTTTCTTTCCCTCCGTATCAAAAAAGGCCTCCTCTATCCTCATAAATCCACTTTTTTTACAAAAACTCCTCCCAACCTTTTTGGCTTTTCTTTTTTTTCCGTACTTTTGCCCTTGCAAGCGTTCGGCATCCCATGCCGTCCGTGCGCAGACATTGTGGGCATATTGAATCAACGTATTCAATTCTGAAGGTTCTAAGTTCAAAATAGTCCGACCAGACTCTACTACGAACCGTAGGAACGGGATACGTTTATGTCCGATAGTCCTTCCTTAAATAGAAAACATGGCTAAAAAGAAAATAGACGAAAAACTGACACTTCAAGCCCATCCTGAAGAGATAACCGAGGACGGCTTGAAAATTTATGGCGAAACATCATATGAGAATCAGATGGCGGTGCTGAGTCATTATCTGCATAATAATCGCGAGAAAGTTAGTAATAAAAAGAAAGATGAAATTATTTTTGCAATCCGTGATTTCCTTTCACGCAAGCAACATAAACAAAGAAAAGACGAGGAACTTTCCGACGAGCAGATTTGGATGGTCGCAGAAGATGCTGTGCAATATGACCTCTTCGCTGATTTTTTCAAAGTTCCATTTCCAGCCCCAGAACATCCCAAGTTTACTTTCATCGACTTATTCGCTGGCATTGGTGGTTTCCGTATCGCTTTCCAAAATCTCGGTGGCAAGTGCGTTTATTCATCTGAGTTCGACGCTAAGGCGCAGGAATCCTATCTTGCGAACTACGGCGAGATGCCTTTCGGTGACATCACGAAGGAAAGCACGAAGAGTTATATCCCCAAGGAGTTCGACATCCTCTGCGGCGGTTTCCCCTGCCAGGCGTTCTCACTTGCTGGCCGTCGCCTCGGTTTCAAGGACGAGACTCGCGGCACGCTCTTCTTCGAGATTGAGGCCATTCTTCGCAGGCACCAGCCAAAGGCTTTCTTCCTTGAAAACGTGAAGGGGCTTGCCATACACGACAAAGGACGCACATTGAAGACAATACTTGAGCACTTAGATGATGCAGGATATGATGTTGTGCCGCCGCAAATCCTCAATGCTATGGACTACGGCGTACCACAGCATCGTGAGCGCATCTACATCATTGGCTTTCGCAAAGACCTCGGCATTAACATTGCTGACTTCCACTATCCCGAGCCAACGACTACTGGCGACAAACGGCCGAAGTTCCGTGATGTGATGGAGAAGGAGGAAGTTTCTGTGAAATATTATCTCTCGACCGCCTACGTTGAAACGCTAATCCGTCATAAGGCAAGACATGAAGCTGCAGGTCATGGCTTCGGTTACAAAATTATTGATATCGACGGTGTGGCCAATGCAATAGTAGTTGGAGGTATGGGGCGTGAGTGCAATCTACTTATTGACAAACGCCTCACAGACTTTACGCCCGTCACCCGCATTAAGGGTGAAGTCAACCGCGAAGGTATTCGCAAGATGACCCCTCGCGAATGGGCACGCTTGCAGGGTTTCCCCGACAAATTCAAAATCGTAGTGGCGGATGCATCGGCCTACAAACAATTCGGCAACTCGGTAGCAATCCCTGCCATCCAAGCCACAGCAGAAAAGGAATTACAATTATTAGGACTAATCTAAGACGAGAAGAATATGGCACTATCTGGAAACAAAGGAGAATGGAGTGAAATATATACGCTCTTCCGCTTGCTTGGCGAGGGCAAAGTACATGCTGGCGATGCAAATCTGAACAAGCTCGATTTGTATTACCCCATCCTTAACATCATCCGCGAGGAGAGCAAGCGTTATGAATACAAGCCCGACACGAAGCAAAACATCGTTGTAATTGATGAGGATGGGAACGAGTATACCCGCATTTCGATGGAAAAGTTCATGGAAGAATCTAAGTCACTACTTGAAGCTATCAAGAGCAACAGTAAGCGGGCGTTTGAAATTCCAAGCACCGAATGCTTCATGGGCGAAATAGGCTGTACTAAACTCAAAGCCCCGTCGAAGGACAAAGCCGACATCCACATCGTCATTCACGACCTGCGCACGAACATGACCCCCGAATTGGGCTTCAGCATCAAGTCGCAACTGGGCAGTCCATCAACTTTGCTCAATGCTGGCGACACCACCAATATCATTTATCGTGTCATAGGTGAAAGCATGAGCGACGAAGAAATGAATGCCATCAATGAGATAAAAGACCATCTGCCACGCATGGCTGCCATCATTGAGAAAGGCTACAAGTTGGAGTATTCAGACATCGAGCACGCCACCTTCAAAAACAACCTGCTCTTCCTTGACACTTGTATGCCAGAGTTTATCGCCGCATGTCTTGTCTGTGACAGTATGCCCAATGCAACATCTTCAATCAAGGATTCCGTGGAAATGGTAGCAAAGCAAAATCCTTTCGGCTTTACTGGCAAAGATGTTGTGGCCTTTTACGAGCACAAGATGAAAGTCCTTCTGCTTGACTCCGCCCTCGGCATGACACCAGCCAAGGAATGGAAAGGACGCTATGATGCTAATGGCGGCTACCTCGTAGTGAAAAAGGATGGCGATATAGTTTGCTATCACTTCTACAATCGCAATGATGTGGAGGATTATCTCTACCACAACACCCGCTTTGAGCGTGCCAGCCGCAGCCGCTATCATTTCGGCTCACTATATCGTGGCGACAACGGCGAGGTGTATATAAAGCTGAATTTGCAGATTAGATTTACTAAATAGTTTCTACTATGTCTATGGCTTGCTGCACTCGAAGGACTACCGTGAGCGTTTCGCTGCAGACCTGAAGAAGTCGTTGCCAAGAATCCCCATCGTGGAGCGCATTGAGGACTTCATGGCGTTCTACAAGGCAGGCAAGCAACTGGCAGAACTCCATCTGAACTATGAGGAGGTGCCTCCGCATCCCGAAGTGGTGGTACACATCACAACCAAACGTGCCGACCAAGACGATTACGACTACTTCCGTGTGGATCCGAAGATGAAGTTCCGCAGCAAGGACGACAAGAGCGTCATCCTCTACAACGCCAACATCCGTCTGGAGAATATTCCCCTAAAAGCCTACGACTACATCGTGAACGGCAAGAGTGCCATCGAGTGGATTGTGGAACGCTACTGCGTCTCCATCGACAAGAAGTCGCTCATCAAGAACGATGCCAACGACTGGTCACGTGAGCATGGCAAACCGCGCTACATCCTTGACCTCCTCCTCTCCGTCATCAACGTCAGCACGCAAACAGTGGACATCGTCAACAACCTCCCACACCTCACCTTTGACTGAACATACAAAAGATTTATTTGCCAAGAACAGGGTGGTTTTCAGTCTGTAACAGAGAAAAAACACGCTTCTTCACAACTTTGTGAATCACAAGTTTGTGAAAAAGTGTGTTTTTTGCCCCAACCAAATAATTATCCTGAAAGGATTATCTTTATCCCAAATTGGTCATTAAGAAACAAATTACCATAATTAAAATAATTTTATCCACAAATTATCATAATTATAGAAATTAGTGGGTGAAATTATGATAATTATTCAAATTTGTTTTACGACAGAGCCACGAAGTGGCCTAATGACCGATTCGGGTTTATTGGATAAAATTCTCAAAGGAACAAAAAAAGGGCTGACTTCCTCGTCGGAGCCAGCCCTTTTATTATAATATGTGTGTATCTTATTCCTGCACGTAGTTTGGCAACTGCTCAACATCGAGTGCGTTGATGTAGTTGCTGTGTTTTGCTACTTCGCTCATAGCATAGTTTGTGTACTTTCTTTAATGAATTATCCTTTTGAGATTATCTTTTTTGGATAAAAGTTTGTTGGATTGTGGGAAAAGCGGTATTTTTGTGGCGAAAATAACATTTAATGCTTGTGGTCATGATAGAAAACCCTTTCATCACCTACGGATATGAGTCGCCAGAATATTTCTGTGACCGTGAGGCTGAGGCGGAACAACTGATGTCTCTGCTTGTGAATGGCAATCATACAGCACTGATTTCTCCTCGCCGCATGGGAAAGACGGGGCTGATTCGCCATTGTTTTGCCAATCCTCGTTTGAGTGAGCATTACTACACGTTCTTGATTGACATCTATGCAACCAAGACGTTGCAGGACATGGTGTATCAGTTGGGGCACGGCATCGTGAGGCGGCTGAAACCTCGTGGACAGGCAGCTATTGACAAGTTTTTGCAAGTGGTCACATCGTTGCGTACAGGCATTTCTTTTGATGGACAGGGCAATGCCAGTTGGAATCTTGGCATTGGTGACATCAAATCTCCGGTTTTCACGCTGGAAGAGATTTTCAGTTATCTTCAGTCAGCGGAGAGGCCATGTATAGTGGCGATTGATGAGTTTCAGACCATCTCTCAATATCAGGAGAGCAATGTGGAGGCAATGCTCCGTACCTACGTTCAGCAGTGTCGTAATGCGGTCTTTGTCTTTTCGGGCTCACAACCAAGTATGATGAGTGAGATGTTTTCCTCTCCCGCTCGTCCTTTCTACCAGAGTGTGTCACTGATGTTTCTGAAACCAGTGCCGCTGGAAGCGTATGAGGATTTTGCCAAGAAGCACTTCCTGGACTATGGGAAAGATGTGGCAGATGGAGTGGTCAGTACAATATACGAACGTTTTGACGGTATCACATGGTACATCCAGAAGATGCTCAATCAATTGTTTGCCATTACTCCGAAAGGTTATACCGTCTCACTTGCTGACATTGATAAGGCTGAGAGTCAAATCGTCCATCAGAATGAGGAAGCCTATAAGGATATGCTTTTCCAACTCACAACTAAGCAGCGTGACCTCTTCATCGCTATCAGCAAGGAAGGGAAGGCAAGTCAGATCACTGGGTCTTCTTTCCTGAAACGTCATCACCTGCCTTCTGCCAGCAGTGTGCAGAAAGCAGCTTCTATCCTTCTGACCAAGCAATTGCTGACTCACTATCAAGGAGTTTATGAACTTTATGATAAGTTCATGGCGACTTGGTTGAGAAGAAGTTGATATGGACTTTGTTTTTTCTTTAGCATAAAAAGGGCTGGCTCCGACGAGGAAGTCAGCCCTTTTATTATAATATGTGTGTATCTTATTCTTGTACGTAACTTGCCAACTGGTCAACGTCGAGGGCGTTGATGTAGTTGCAGTGTTTGGCCACTTCGCTTTCGGCATAGTTGATGAAGACTGTGAGCGACTTGCCGAAGAGTTCGGGAGCACGCTGGGTGTCCTGAAGAAGGAGGTGGCTCATGATGACGTAGGCGGTCATCTCGTAGAGTTTGCGGGCACAGAGGTCGAGGAAGTCCTGATTGCCAGGTTCCTTTGCCTTCTCGGTGCAAGCAGCGAGTTTCTCGTTCATGGCTTTGATGCGCTCTGCATAAGCAGCATACTCAGCAGCAACGGGTTCTGCCTCGAAGTCTTTGATGACTCCTGCGTAGAAGCCTGAAGTGATGTAACGGATAGCGGCTACAGTCTGCAACTGAGTGGTACCCTCGTAGATGGACATGATGCGGGCATCGCGATAGACACGCTGGCACTTGTATTCGAGCATGAAACCTGAACCGCCGTGCACCTGGATAGAATCGTAAGCAGACTCGTTGGCGAACTCGGAGTTCATACCCTTGGCGAGTGGCGTGAAGGCATCAGCGAGTTTGCTGTACTTCTTGAACTCGTCGCGCTCTTCAGGAGTGAGCTTGCGCTCCTTGCTGATGTCATCGAGGCACTTGTAGATATCGACGTAGCGGGCAGTCATGTAGAGGAGTGAACGTCCTGCGTCGAGCTTTGCCTTGATGCGGGCAATCATGTCATAGACGGCGGGGAAGTGGATGATTTCCTTGCCGAACTGCTTGCGGTCACGGGCATAGTTGATAGCCTCCTCGTAGGCAGCCTGTTCTGCACCTACTGACTGAGAGGCGATGCCGAGACGGGCACCGTTCATGAGCCCCATCACATACTTGATAAGGCCGAGTTTCTCAGAGCCGCAGAGTTCTGCCTTGGCGTTCTTGTAAACGAGTTCGCAAGTGGGGCTGCCGTGGATGCCGAGCTTGTTCTCGATGCGGCGCACGTTCACACCGCCGTTGCGCTTGTCGTAGATGAACATGGAAAGACCGCGACCATCGCGTGTGCCTTCCACTGAACGAGCCAGCACGAGGTGGATGTCGGCGTCACCATTGGTGATGAAACGTTTCACACCATTGAGTCGCCAGCAGTTCTCCTTCTCATCGAAGGTGGCCTTGAGCATCACAGACTGGAGGTCGGAACCTGCGTCTGGCTCCGTCAAGTCCATAGACATCGTCTCGCCGGCACAAACACGTGGGATGTAACGCTTGCGCTGATCCTCGTCGCCAAACTCATAGAGTGTCTCGATACAATCCTGAAGAGACCAGATGTTTTCGAAACCAGCATCACCTTCAGCGATGATTTCGTTGGCAGCAGTATAAACCACGTTAGGCAGATTGAGACCGCCGTAGCGACGTGGCATCGTCATGCCACAGAGACCAGCCTTGATGGTAGCATCGAGGTTCTCGTAGGTCTTAGAGGCATAACGCACACGACCATTCTCGCAATGAGGACCTTCGGCATCAACATCCTCAGAGTTAGGACCGATGATGTTGGCATTGATGTCGCCCGTGATTTCGAGCAGACTGTCATAGTTCTCCTGTGCATCCTCGTAGTTCTTGGGTGCATAGTCATACTGACCGTAGTCAGCATAGTTTCTCTCCTTCAACTCAACGATGCGTTTCATCAAAGGGTGTTCCATGTGGAATTTAATCTCAGGAACGTCTGTATAGGAATTAGCCATGATTCTTTATTATTAAAGACCCTCTCTGTCCTTCGGACATCTCCCCCGTAATGGGGAGACCATCCGACTTGTTCTCCAACATCCCGCATGGGCTCCCTCCCCATTATGGGGGAGGGTCGGGGAGGGGTCTGTTATTTTACTTACTATTCTTCTTATAATACTTAATCAACTTTGGCACAACCTCTTCGATGGTGCCGTTGATGATGTAGTCGGCAATCTGGTTGATAGGTGCCTGTGGGTCGTTGTTGATGGAGATGATGATACCTGAGTCCTTCATGCCTGCCACGTGCTGGATAGCGCCAGAGATACCGCAGGCGATATACACCTTAGGACGTACAGTGGTGCCTGTCTGACCAATCTGACGGTCGTGGTCAATCCAACCTGCATCGACTGCTGCACGGCTGGCACCCACTTCTGCATGAAGTTCCTTGGCGAGTTCGAAGAGGAGGTTGAAGCCTTCGGGACCACCTACGCCATAACCACCTGCCACGATGATAGGAGCACCTTTGAGGTTGTGCTTTGCTTTCTCCACATGACGGTCGAGCACCTTCACCACGTAGTCGGTGAGAGGGATGTACTTGGCCACGTCGTGCTTCACCACTTCACCCTTGTAGTTCTCGTCGAGGATTTCCTTCTTCATCACACCGTCACGAACGGTTGCCATCTGTGGGCGATGCTCGGGGTTGACGATGGTGGCGATGATGGAACCACCGAAAGCGGGACGAATCTGGTAGAGTTGGTCTTCGTAGTGCTTATCGACCATGTTGCCCTCAGCATCCTTCACCTTCATGTCGAACGAGCCAATCTCCAACTGGGTGCAGTCGGCTGTCAGGCCAGAGTGGAGTGCGGAAGACACACGGGGACCAAGGTCGCGACCGATGACGGTGGCACCGAGGAGACAAATCTGTGGCTGCTCCTCCTTGAAGAGGTTCACCACAGCAGAAGTGTGTGGGAGAGAAGTGTAGGGGAAGAGTTTCTCGTCGTCGAAGATGTGCACCTTATCTACACCGTAGGGGATAACTTGCTTCTCAACACCATCGAGACCAGCGCCGATAAGTACGGCTTCCAACTGTACACCCAGTTGGTTGGCGAGCTTGCGACCCTTGGTGCAAAGCTCCAGACTCACATCAGCAACCTTGTTGCCTTCGAGTTCGCAATATACAAATACGTTGTTCATATTTATCTGGATTAAAGACCCTCTCTGTCCTACGGACATCTCCCCCATAATGGGGAGGCCCTCCGACTTGTTACCCAACATCCCGCATGGTTTCCCTCCCCATCATGGGGGAGGGTTGGGGAGAGGGTCTGCTGTTCATTAACCGATCGTGTTGCTTTCCATGAGTTCAACAATCAGGCTCTCCACATCAGCATCGCTGGAAGTGAGGGTCTTGTTTTCCTTGGCCTTGAAGACGATGCTCTTCACGGCCTTCACGTTGGTGGGAGAACCTGCCTTGCCAATCTGTGCGGGGTCTGCCTCGATGTCGGCTGCACCCCAAGTGGTGAATTCGCGGTTCTTGTTAGCCCACACACGCTTCACGTTGCGCACACGGCAAGGAGCGGCACTGCCGTTCACCGTCACCACGATAGGCAGAGGGCCTTCCACGGTCTCCACGCCGCCGTCGATGTGACGCTTGGCAACAATCTTCTTGGCTTCCTTGTCGAGCGAGATAATTTCCTCGGTGTAGGTAATCTGGGTGAGCCCCAACTTCTCTGCCACCTGTGGACCCACCTGTGCTGTGTCGCCGTCGATGGCCTGACGACCGCAGAGGATGATGTCGTAGTCGCCCACCTTCTTGATGGCCTGAGCCAGTGTGTAGGAAGTGGCGAGGGTGTCGGCACCGCCGAGTGGACGGTCGGAGATGAGGATGCCCTCATCAGCACCACGATAAATACCTTCCTTCAGCACCTCAGCAGCCTTGGGCAGACCCATGGTGAGCATGGTGATGGTGGAACCAGGGTTAGCGTCCTTCAGGCGCAGAGCCTGTTCAAGGGCGTTCAAGTCCTCGGGGTTGAACACGGCTGGCAAAGCAGCACGGTTCACTGTACCCTCTGGAGTCATCGCATCGGGGCCGACGTTGCGTGTGTCGGGCACCTGCTTTGCGAGTACAATGATTTTCAAACTCATAAAGATTTTTTATTGATTGTTTTTGGTATGTATGTTTCGCTATTGGTTAGTCTTGCCCATAATAATGGCAAAATATTAGCAGTTGCAAAGGTACGACTTTTTTTTCTGTTCCACAATGAAATAAAGCATTTTTTAATGCTCAAAAGAACGAAAAGAGTGCAAAAAGTGGTTGGCGTTTGTCTAAAGTGGGTCAACGTCGTAGTAAATGTTGAGGTTTTTAGCAACAGGTAAGGAGAGCATCTGCTGTTGGATGGCGATGAGATTTTTTCTTACTTTCTCGGTGGATGTCTGTCGTTCAATCTTGAGCATGATCTTGCGGATGTAAAGGGAATGGAGACGTGCGATGGGTGGTCGGTCGGGACCGAGGACACGCTCTCCGAAGATTTGGCGGAGGCGTTCAGCCATGTCGGATGCAAGGTGCTCAAGCAGTTCGTCGTCTTTGTGGCGCAAATAGACGTAGATGAGACGACGGAATGGGGGGTAGTGGAACAGTTGACGCTCTGTCATTTGGGTGTAGAACATCTGCCAGTAGTCGCCTTGGGTGATTTGGCGGATGATGTCGCTTTCTGCCGAACGAGTCTGTAGGATGACGTGTCCGGCAGTGTTGTTACGTCCGGCACGTCCTGCCACTTGGCTGAGTGTCTGGAAGGTGCGCTCGTAACTGCGGAAATCGGGTAGGTTGAGCATGGTGTCAGCATCGAGGATGCCCACAACGGACACATGGTCAAAATCAAGCCCCTTAGTGACCATTTGGGTGCCGATGAGGATGTCGGCTTTGTGTTCGGAGAAGTCGCTGATGATGCGCTCGAATTGTGTACGGGTGGTGGCGGTGTCGAGGTCCATGCGGAGGGTGGTGATGCCTTCGAACAGGTGGGCTATTTGTTCTTCCACTTTTTCCGTTCCTGTGCCGATGTCGGTGAACTTGTCTTCCTCGCAGGCGGGGCAGCGTTCGGGGATACGGGTTGTGTAACCGCAGTAGTGACAGGTGAGGGTGGAGGTTTTCTTGTGGAGTGTCAAAGTGACGTCACAATGGGGACATCGGGGCACCCATCCACAGGTTTTGCATTCAATGAAGGAGGAGAAGCCGCGACGGTTTTGGAACAGGATGATTTGTTCCTTGCGTTCGAGGGCTGCTCGCATCACTTCGATGAGTCGGGGGGAAAACACACCCTTCATTTGGCGTTTGCGCTTGGCTTCCTTCGTGTCGACAATTTCGATGGTGGGCAGTTGCATGTCACGGTAACGTTGGGTGAGTTGGACGTAACCGTATTGTCCCTTGTGTGACAAGTGATACACCTCGAAAGATGGGGTGGCGGTACCTAAAAGGGTCTTGGCACCAAACATTTGTGCCAGCATGATAGCGGCATTGCGTGCATGGTAACGGGGGGCAGGTTCTTGCTGTTTGTAACTTTGTTCATGTTCCTCATCGGCAATGACCAACCCGAGATTCTGGAAAGGGAGGAAGATGCTGGAGCGCACACCGAGAATGAGTTGGTAGGGTCGTTCGGAGGCTTGCCGTTTATAGACATCAAGTCGTTGGGTGTCGGTAAACTTGGAATGATAGACTCCCATGCGGTCGCCAAAGAAATGGTGGAGACGCTCGGTGATTTGGGTGGTGAGGGCTATTTCGGGCAGGAGGTAGAGCACTTGCTTGCCTTTAGCCAAGTAGTTGTTGATGAGGTGAATGTAAATCTCAGTCTTTCCCGAAGATGTGACCCCGTGAAGAAGGGTGACGTTCTTGGAAAGGAAGGAGGTCTCAATTTCCGCAAAGGCTTTCTCTTGCGCAGGATTGAGCGGGTTGCATGGACAGGCGTAGTGGGGAGTGGCCGTTGCTTTTCCGCTTCGTCGGGTACGGGTCGATTCTTTCAGTGCTGCCTCGTCTTTCGGCTTCATGGCACCAGGCAGGGCAGCCTTCATCACGTCACCGAGAGGACAGATGTAATAGTTGGCAATCCATTGCCAGAAGGCGAATTGCTGCTCGTTCACGACAGGGTGGTCATCGAGTACCTCTATGATGGCTTTGACTTCCACTCCCTCAGGCGTGTTGTTGTGGGTGTTGAGCACTACACCCGTGTAGATTTTGTTCTTGCCGAGGGGCACAACAACTCGACAGCCTCGCATCACTCGGGTTTCCATGTCGGAAGGGACGAGGTATGTGAAGCTGTCGAATGGTATAGGGAGTATGATGTCAGCAAACATCAATTAGAACAGATAAGTCAGAGAAATCTGGTGGGTGTTGTTCTTGAGTTTACCTTTGATGGCAGATTTACCTACATCCCAGACGTTTGTCTCTGCTGTGTTGCCAAGTGCGATGTTGTAGTTATAGCCTACACGTACGTGGCTCAATACTGTGGCACCGCATCCTACGTTCCAACTTAATTGCGATTTTTTCAGTTCCCAACCCTCGTCGATGTCACCGAGAGTCCAATGGCGGTCGCCGATGTTCCAAGAGAACTGAGGTCCCGTTGCGAGATAGACACTGGCGAGACTGCTAAGACCAACCGTGTACTTCACGTTGATAGGCAATGAAATGTAGTGGAAAGTCTTGTGAGTGGTCGTGTATTCATTATCGTCAAGGTCCATTTCGTGACCGCCAATACCGATGCAACGATTGTCGTACAAAAGGGAAGCATCAGCACCTAAACCAGCAAGTGGAATGGTCACGTCGGCTGTGACGCCTGCGAAGAAACCATTGCGGTTCTTCTTGTCAATGACCATTGGAAGGTTCTTTACGTTGAAATCGTTCACGTTCAAACCTGCCTTGACACCAAATTTAACTTGTGCCTGAGAAGGCAACGCAAAAACGAGGGCTGCAATGATGACAGCAAGACTCAAAATGTTCTTTTTCATACCTTTGTAAAAATTTGAGAATGTGTGTAAAAAGATTTTGTTCGCAAAGTAAGCACTTTTTTTTTGAATGAGGAAATATTTCTATAAAAAAGTTTTTGTTTACTATTTCAAAGTTTGCAACTCGTTTGTGAGTAAGACTCATGTTCGGATATGGCGGTATCGTAAAGTCGAGTTGCCAAATCGGACTTTGCAATCGCATTGTCCCCCACTTTTTTGTATTTGTCTTTGTTGTTTGTAAATCAGTGTATTACGAGGTTATTAACATTCCTGTTGATAAGTTTTTTGAAAAAAAAGTGTAAAAGTGTGGGGAATTGTGGGGAATAAAACTTATATTTGCACATTGTTTAACGTGCATGGTCAAAAACGACTGAAAATCAGCACCAACAAATTTGAAAGAGAAATGACAAACAGATTCATCGGTGACTACGGAGCCAAGACGGATGCGAAGGGTAGGGTTTTCTTGCCCGCACCGTTTAGAAAGGTGCTCGAAGCGGAGGGCGAAAAGAGCCTTGTGCTTCGTAACGACGTGTTCCAGAAATGTCTGGTGCTCTATCCTGAATCTGTGTGGAATGAACAACTGGATGCGCTGCGTGGACAGGTAAACCAGTGGAACAGCAAGCAACAGATGATGTTGAGGAAGTTTGAGGCTGATGCGGAACCGATTGAGCTGGATGGCAACGGACGATTGCTGATTTCGAAGAGGAAACTGCAATATGCAGGGATTGAGGCAGATGTGCGTTTCTTGGCGATGGTGGACAGAATTGAAATTTGGAGTAAGCAAGCGTTGGATGAGTTGATGGATGATAGTGCAGACCTCGGTGATGAGATGGAAGCAGCGTTTGGAGGACTTGACAGTTGAGAGATTGACCATTGAAAATTGAAACTTGGAGAGGATGGCTGAACAAGAGATGACATATCACGTGCCAGTGTTGCTGAAGGAGAGTGTGGATGGACTGAACATCGGTTCGGGAGGCATTTTTGTGGATGTGACATTTGGCGGTGGAGGACATAGCAGGGAAATCCTGTCGAGGTTGGATGTCAACGGACATCTGTACAGTTTTGATCAGGATGCGGATGCGGAGAAGAATGCGGACGGGTTTGATGAGGAGAGGTTTACGTTTGTGAGAAGCAATTTCCGTTTTCTGAAAAATTTCCTCAAATATCATGGAGTGGAACAAATTGATGGACTGCTGGCTGACTTGGGAGTGAGTTCCCACCACTTTGACGACAGCGAACGAGGTTTTTCTTTCCGTTTTGAAGGGAAACTCGACATGCGGATGAATCAACGTGCAGGCAAAACAGCGGCAGACGTGGTTAACACATACGATGAGAAGCAATTGGCGGATGTTCTTTACTTGTATGGAGAACTGAAGCAGAGCCGAAAGATAGCCTCCGCAATTGTGAAGGCAAGGCAAACGAAGAAAGTGGAGACAATAGGCGATTTCTTGGATATTGTCAAACCATTCTTCGGCAATGAAAGGGGAAAGAAAGAACTGGCGAAGGTGTTCCAGGCGTTGAGGATAGAGGTGAATCATGAGATGGACGCTTTGCGTGACATGTTGAAAGGTGCAACGGAGATGCTGAAGCCCGGGGGAAGATTGGTGGTGATCACGTACCATTCGTTGGAAGACCGCATCGTGAAGAATGTGATGAAGACTGGCAATGCGGAGGGAGAGGAAGACAAGGACTTCTTTGGTAGGGTGAACACTCCGTATCGTTTAGTGAACCGTCAGGTTATCGTTCCGAGCGATGAAGAGATGACGAGAAACCCGCGGAGCAGAAGTGCCAAACTAAGAATTGCTGAAAAAATCTGAATTTCAATATCATTACAGAGGATATCCACGCCCAAGAAAGGCGATAAAGTGAGTTACACATTATTTATTTAATTAAAGGAAAGTTTTTTAGAAGAAGCCCCAACGATTCTATGTCGAGTAAAGAAGAAAAACAGAAAATTGGGTTGGAAGAGTTGAAGATAACTCCTCCAGATGATTTAGGGGCTGGCGATGAACTGAAAACAGAGGAACAGGAAGCAATCGAGGCGATTCGGAAGTTTACCGATGAGGATGGAGATGATATCGGTGAGTTATCTGTTAAATCAATCCTTGGCGGCGATTTTTTGATGAGCAAATTTATGGTCAAGCAGATCATGTTCGTGATGTTTTGTGTACTGCTGATGATTCTTTATACGGGTAACCGTTATGATAGTCAGCAGGATACAATTCTTATTGATAGTCTGCGGGGACGCTTGCAAGAGGTGAAATACAATGTGCTGACCCAGTCAAGCGAACTGATGAATTTGACGCGACAGTCGAACGTGGAGAAGAGCCTTCGCGAAACGCCAGACAGTTTGCTTCACAATTCCATCACGCCTCCTTTTTTGATTAAGAATCATGGTGGGGACACTCAGATGGAAGAGAATGATTTTGAAGAGGTGTTGGTGGATTCACAGGAGCTGGCGGTGCAAGAGAATGAAGACTCAATGGATGAACAGAAGAAGATGGAAACAACAGGGATGGAGAATATGGAAAAGTCGGAAAAACAGAAGCACGGCAGCGATGAACAGGAGGTGAACAAGCAGGCAAGTGAGACACAAGAGAGTCAGAAAACAGAAAAAACAGACGAACGATGAAATTTGACAAGAAATATATCAATACACGCATTACAGTCATTGTGGTGATTGCGGCGTTGGTGATGATTGCTATTATCGTCCAGGCTGTTTTGACCGCAACGGTGGAGAATAGGAAGTGGAAGAAGGTGGGGGCTGTCAGTGTGAGTGACACGATGCTTCTGAAACCGAATCGCGGCAACATTTTGAGTGCCGATGGGCAGTTGATGGCAAGTAGCCTCCCTGATTATAAGGTGTATGTTGATTTCTTGGCGGGGGTTGAATGGTGGTATGATTCGATAGGGTCGGGCAAGAAGCAGAAGATCTATGACCCGAAGCAATTGGCGGAAAAGGATTCGATGTGGATGGCGAATATGGATTCCATCTGTCGAGGTCTGGAAAATATCTGCCCTAAATATACGGCTGATGAGTATAAGTCACATATGGTGGAAGGTTTGCAAAACCGTAAACGCTACTGGGAGGTGTGTCCGCATACAGTGTTGAACTTTATCCAATATCATCAATTGGCAAAGCTGCCGGTCTTTAGTCTGAAGAACCGCAACAGGAGCGGTATGGTGGCAGAGGAACGCAACAACCGCAACAAGCCCTTTGGCTCGCTGGCTCGACGTACGTTGGGTGAGATGTTTGGTGCCAAGGATTCGGCACGTTCTGGTCTGGAACTGGCTTACGATTCGTTGTTGCGTGGTGAGCCAGGAAAGGTGCATAACAAGAAGGTGCTGTCGAAATATCTTTCCATTGTGGATAAGGAACCAGTGGATGGCTACGATCTTGTGAGCACCATTGATGTGAGCATGCAGGACATTTGCGAGAGCGCGCTCCGTGAGAAACTTCACGAACTGGATGCCTCGATGGGTGTGGTGGTGCTGATGGAGGTGAAGACAGGTGATGTGAAGGCGATTGTAAATTTGATGCGCTATGATGACGGTGAATATTATGAGGCGAGAAACTATGCGTTGGCAGCCTTGATGGAGCCAGGCTCCACGTTTAAGACCGCTTCTATCCTCGTGGCTTTGGACGATGGATACATTAAAACAACCGACTATGTGGAAACAGGAGGCGGTATCTGCAACATGTATGGGGCGATGATGAAAGATCACAACTGGCACAGAGGTGGATATAGAACCATTGATGTGCCGCACGTGTTGATGGTGTCGAGCAACGTGGGTGTGAGCAAGCTCATCGACAAGTACTATCACAATCAGCCCGACAAGTTTGTGGAGGGGCTGCGCCGCGTGGGCATCGGCACTCCGCTGGGCTTACCTTTCGATGGTGCTGCCAACCCCAATATTCGTATGCCTCATAAAGACAGTAAGGGTGGGTATAGAATGTCGGACAACTGGTCGGCTACCGCTTTGGCATGGATGTCTATCGGCTACGAAACACAGATTCCGCCCATCAGCACCGTTACGTTCTACAATGCCATTGCCAACAACGGCAAGATGGTGCGCCCGCGCTTTGCCAAGGGCATCTCGAAAAATGGCGAGATGGTGGAAGAGTTCCCCGTGGAAGTTATTCGTCCGCATATTTGCAAGCAGTCTGCGCTTGATGATATCAGAGGAATCCTTTATCGGGTGGTGAACGACAAGGATGGGCTTGGAAAGAGGGCGGGTAACCCCTACTTCCATGTGAGCGGAAAGACTGGTACTGCACAGGTGGCAACGGGTGGTGGCTATAAGGCTGGACACAACGAGCACTTGGTCAGTTTCTGTGGTTTCTATCCGTCGGAAGACCCGAAATATACCTGTATCGTGGCAATTCGCCATGCTTATTATGTGGCGAGTGGTGGTGGTCAGGCAGGTCCTGTGTTCTCGAAAATAGCACAGCGCATCTATTCGAAGAATGTGACGACAGACATCAACTTGGCGAAAGATTCGACAGCAGTTCATGTGCCTGATGTGAAAAATGGAAATGTTGTTGCGGCTCAATATGTGTTGCATGAATTGGGATTGAAGTCAGAAGGCGGTAAAGGTTATGAATGGGGAATGGCATCAGCAGGCATCAAGTGTGTTGAATTTCAGCCCGTGAAGGTGAGTGACAACATTGTTCCCAATGTGTTGGGTATGGGTGCGAAAGATGCTGTTTGTGCGCTGAGCAATCGGGGAATGAAAGTGCGGATGAGAGGAAGGGGAAAGGTTGTCGGTCAGAGTGTGTCGAGCGGCAGTAAAGTGGTGAAGGGGCAGACGGTAACCTTGGAACTGAATTAATGATGGAAGGAAAAGGGCGGAGGTAATGACCCTGTGTTTGTTTACTGACAAAGCGTCACTCCTCTCTAAACCTTGAACTCTAAACTTTTAATAATATAGAAAATGATGAAACTGAAGACTCTCGTAAACAGGCTCGATGTCCTTGAGGTCAAGGGCGATATGGAGCGGGACATTTGTGGTGTGCAGATAGATTCTCGCCAAGTGGCTGATGGACATCTTTTCATCGCCGTGAGGGGAACAGTGGCTGATGGACATAACTACATTGACAAAGCGTTGGAGAAAGGTGCTGTAGCCATTCTGTGCGAGACGATTCCTGAGAACGCAGACGAGAAGGTGACTTATGTGAAGGTGGAAAATACCGAACAGGTAGTGGGGCAAGTGGCAACTACGTTCTATGGTGATCCGACGAGCAAGATGAAGTTGGTGGGTGTGACGGGCACAAATGGAAAAACAACTATTGCCACTGTGTTGTATGAAATGTTCCGCTACATGGGACATAAAGTGGGTTTGCTTTCCACGGTGTGCAACTATATTGACGGTGTGGCGATTCCAACGGAACATACGACTCCCGATCCCATTACGCTCAATGCACTCTTGGCGCAAATGGTAGAAGCTGGATGTGAATATGTGTTCATGGAAGTGAGCAGCCATAGTATCGTGCAGAACCGCATCGGAGGTTTGACCTTTGCAGGAGGGTTGTTTACTAATATTACACGCGACCATCTTGACTATCACAAGACTTTTGAAAACTATATCAAGGCAAAGAAACTCTTCTTCGACCGTCTGCCCAAGGAGGCTTTTGCTATCACGAATGTGGACGATAAGAATGGGATGGTGATGGTGCAGAACACTCAAGCGCAGGTAAAGACTTATTCGGTACAGAGTCCAGCTGATTTCAAGGCTAAGATTATTGAGTGCCACTTTGAGGGCATGTATCTCAATATCAATGGGAAAGAGGTGGGTGTGCAGTTTATAGGCAAGTTCAATGTCAGCAACCTCCTGGCGGTGTATGGTGCTGCCATCATGCTGGGTAAGGACGAGCAGGAAGTGCTGGTGGCTTTGAGTGCGATGAAGCCTGTCAATGGACGTTTTGAGGCATTTCGTTCACCTTCTGGTTACACAGCCATTGTCGATTACGCCCATACTCCAGACGCTTTGGAGAACGTGCTGAATGCCATTCATGGTGTGTTGGATGGGAAAGGTGAAGTCATCACCGTTTGTGGAGCGGGTGGCAATCGTGACAAGGGTAAGCGTCCATTGATGGCTCGTGAGGCTGTGAAGCAGAGCGACCGTGTCATCATCACCAGCGATAATCCCCGATTTGAAGAACCACAGGACATCATCAACGATATGCTGGCAGGGTTGGATGAAGAACAAATGAAAAAGGTGATTGCGATTGTTGACCGTCGGCAAGCCATCAAGACAGCCTGTATGATGGCGAAAAGTGGTGATGTGATTCTCGTTGCAGGTAAAGGGCATGAGGACTATCAAGATGTGAAAGGGGTGAAGCACCATTTCGATGATAAGGAGGAGGTGAGGGCGTGTTTTTAGTTTAGGGTTTAATGCTCAGAGTTTAGGGTTTAGTGCTACTTTAATAGATTATGTTATACGACTTATTTAAATATTTGGATGGACTTGACATTCCCGGAGCGGGAATGTTCAGTTACGTGTCTTTCAGGGCTTTGACATCATTGATTCTTTCGTTGATTATATCAATGGTGGCAGGTGAGTATTTCATTAAGTATATGCGCCGAAAGAAGCACATAGAAGAGGCTCGTGATGCTTCCATCGACCCTTATGGCGTGCAGAAGAAGGGTGTTCCTTCAATGGGTGGTGTTGTCATCTTGGCTGCAGTTCTTGTGCCAGCCTTGCTGTTGGGCAAACTGAGCAATGTGTACATGGTTTTGCTGATTGCCACCATCGCATTCTTCGGCCTCATTGGTTTTATAGACGATAAGATCAAACTCGATGGCAACAAGGATGGTCTTTCGCCTCGCTTGAAAATGCTGTCCCAGTTGCTTTTTGGTGTTTGTGTGGGTTTGACTTTGTGGCTCAGCCCTGACGCCGTGGTGCGTGAGAACGTGGAGCGTGAGATTGGTGACAAGGTGGAAGTCTATCACATGAGTGAGTCGAGAAAAAGTACAGTGACGACTGTGCCTTTCGTGAAGAGCAACAACATCGACTATTATGAAGTGTTTGGATTCATTCAAGACGGTAAGGTCAAGCGTGCATGCGGATGGATTCTGTTTGTGTTGGTCACCACTTTCGTTATCGCTGCCGTCAGCAATGGTGCGAATCTGAATGACGGAATGGATGGTATGTGTGCAGGAAACTCTGCTATTATCGGTGTGACATTGGGTATCTTGGCATACGTGAGTGGTCATGTTCAGTTTGCCAGTTACTTGAATGTTATGTATATACCAGGAACGGAGGAGGTGCTGGTGTTTCTTTGTGCCTTTGTGGGCGCGCTGGTCGGTTTCCTCTGGTACAATGCCTATCCGGCAAAAGTATTCATGGGTGATACGGGTAGCCTTGCCATTGGTGGTGTGATAGCAGTTACAGCAATTATCATTCATAAGGAATTGCTGTTGCCCATCATGTGTGGCATCTTCTTGATGGAGAGTGTTTCGGTCATGCTTCAGGTGGCATATGCCAAGAAGGGTAATGCGCGGGGAGAAAAGTGGAGAGTGTTTAAACGGGCTCCGTTCCATGATCACTATCGCCATCGTATGGAGGATGGAGTTAAATACCTTATCAAGCGGCCGCATGGTTTGTTGTTTGAATCGATGATTACGACAAGATTCTGGATTGTTACAATCCTGCTTGCAGCCATCACTATCATTACGTTGAAGATTAGATAGTTTAGAGTTTAGGGTTTGGAGTTCAGAGATAAAAACCATAAATAAGATGAAAAGAATCGTTGTATTAGGAGCGGCAGAAAGCGGTGCAGGTGCTGCTGTGCTTGCAAAAAAGGAAGGTTTTGACGTGTTCGTCAGCGATATGTCAACCATCAAAGATAAATATAAGGAACTGCTAAATAATCATGAGATTGTTTGGGAAGAAGGACATCATACGGAAGAGTTGATTCTTAATGCGGACGAAATCATTAAAAGCCCAGGCATCCCTGAGAATGCGCCAATGATTTTGAGGATTAAGGAAAAAAATATCCCTATTATCTCCGAGATTGAGTTTGCGGGCAGATACACTGATGCCAAGATGATATGCATTACAGGTAGTAACGGCAAGACAACCACAACCTCGCTCATCTACCATATCTTGAAGCATGCGGGCTATAATGTGGGGTTAGCAGGCAATATCGGTAAAAGCCTTGCACTGCAAGTGGCAGAGGAACAGCATGATTACTATGTGATTGAGCTGAGCAGTTTCCAGCTGGACAACATGTATGATTTCAAGGCGGATATTGCCGTGCTGATGAATATCACACCAGACCATCTGGATCGTTACGATTTCAAGATGCAGAATTACGTGGATGCAAAGATGCGTATCATTCAGAATCAGACACCGAAAGATGCATTCGTTTTCTGGAATGACGACCCGATTGTGGCTGCCGAACTGAAGAAATACAACATCAAGGCAAGACTTTGTCCGTTCAGCGAGTTCAAGAGCAACAGTGTGATTGGTTATGTGGATCAAGATGAATATGTGATAGAGGGGCCTACACCTTTCAACATGGAGCAGGAAGAATTGGCGTTGCGCGGGAAACATAATCTTTACAACTCGCTCGCTGCAGGTATCACTGCTGATTTGGCAGGTGTGAGCAATGATCAGATTCGTGAGGGACTGAAAACCTTTGAGGGCGTAGAGCATCGCTTGGAGAAGGCGGGCAGAGTGCGTGGAGTAGAGTTCATCAATGATTCGAAAGCCACCAATGTCAATGCCTGTTGGTATGCACTTGACAGCATGCGGACGCCTGTTGTTCTCATTCTTGGTGGTAAAGATAAGGGAAACGATTATTCGGAGATTTTTGACTTGGTTCGTGAGAAGTGCATTGGACTTGTCTTCCTCGGTGTTGACAACTCGAAACTGCATGCGGCATTTGACAGTTTTGGCATTCCGATTGCCGATGTGAGGAGTATGAAAGATTGTGTGGATGAGTGCTTTAAGATGGCAAAACCTGGAAGCACAGTGTTGCTCAGTCCTTGTTGCGCAAGTTTCGATTTGTTCAAGAACATGGAGGACCGAGGTGAGCAGTTCAAGGAGTGTGTGAAGAACCTGTAAAAGAGACACTCAAATATGGGAAAGTTTGTGAATGCATTGTTCGCAGGTAGCCTTTTCAAGGGCGATAAGGGAGTGTGGATGATATACTTCTTCCTCTGCATGATTTCTTTGGTTGAGGTGTATAGTGCATCGAGCCGCTTGACATTTGAGGGCGGAAATCACTGGGGACCGATGGTCAGTCAGGCGGGGTTCCTGCTATTGGGATTGGTCATCATCCTTTTGGTACATCGCATTCCTTGCAAATGGTTCATGCTGTTCCCTTTCGTTCTGCTTCCTGTCGTCATTTTACTGTTGTTCTACACGGCGGTCTTTGGCGGAGGTAGCACGGTGAATGAAACCAATCGTTGGGTGGAGTTTCTTGGCATCCGCTTTCAGCCTTCAGAGTTGGCGAAGGCTGCCCTCTTGATGACTGCTGCCATGGTGCTTGCCAAGACGCAGACGGAGAAGGAGGAATGGGTACGTGGACGCAAACGTAAGGTGGTGGGCGCCATTAAGGGGCGGCGCTATCTGGCTTTTGCTATTGTAGGCGGTGCGACGTTGCTGGTTTGTGGACTCATCATGATGGACAATATGTCAACGGGATTGATGCTTTTCTTTGTCGTGATTGTGATGATGTTTATTGGACATGTACCTCGCGACTTGATGCTTAAGGGATTGTTGGCCTTGCTGGCAATGGGATTTCTGGTGGGTACGATAGCGGTGGTGACCCCCGAGAAGGTACTCAATGAAACTTCGATGACGAAGCGTTTGGTGACCGTGAAACACCGTGTGATGCGTAAGTTTAATCTCGGTGATAATGATGACAAGAAGAAAGCAAGCAGGAGTGAAACAGAGATTCTGCTTAGCGATGAGAATTCGCAGACAACCTATGCTTCTATTGCGATAGCCAATTCCGATGTGATCGGCTTAGGTCCTGGCAATTCAATTCAGCGTGACTTCTTGCAGCATGCGGAATCGGATTTCATTTATGCCATCATTGTGGAGGAATTGGGCATTGGTGGTGCTCTTTTCGTTGCGCTTCTCTATTTGTCGTTGCTCATCCGAGTGGGGCGAATTGCACAGCGATGTACGAGTTTCTTCCCTGCTTATCTGGTGTTGGGCTTTGGCATCATGATGGTGCTTCAGGCATTTATCAACATGAGTGTGGCGGTAGGCTTAGTGCCTGTGACAGGCCAAACGTTGCCGCTCATCAGCAAGGGAGGAACATCTATCCTCATCACAAGTTTCTACATCGGAGTGATACTGAGTGTGAGCCGTTATGCGGAAAAGAAAGAGGTACAAGCCCCTTTGGTGGAGGCTGTCGCTGACGGGGAGACTAGCGAGTATTATACTGATGGCGCAATGTCTTGAGGTCAAAAGTGAATTTCGAAGATTTTTTTTAAGGGAAATGGCGTGATTTGTGGGCATTTATAGTTGATAATCCGCTGATTATTCTTATCTTTGCCCATTATAATATACCATCTTGTAAGTTTATTTAGGGAAATGGAACAGAATGAGCCTTTGAAAGTGATTATAAGTGGCGGTGGAACGGGAGGACACATCTTTCCGGCTGTGTCGATTGCTAATGCCATTAAGAAGCAGCATCCAGAGGCGGAAATCTTGTTTGTGGGTGCGTTGGGACGTATGGAAATGCAACGTGTGCCGGCAGCGGGATATAAGATTGAGGGACTTCCTGTCCGTGGTTTGGCGCGTCCTCTTTGGAGCCCTAAGAACATCGGTGTGATGATAGATTTCTTGAAGAGCAAGAAGATGGTGAAGCAGATCATTCGCGACTTTAAGCCTCAAGTGGCAGTCGGTGTGGGCGGTTATGCTTCGGCACCAACCTTAAATGCGGCTTATTCAATGGGTGTCCCTTGCTTGATTCAGGAACAGAATTCCTATGCAGGAGTTACCAATAAATCATTGGCTAAGAAAGCAAAGGTCGTTTGTGTGGCATATAGTGGCATGTCGCGCTTCTTTCCTGCTGAAAAGATTATTCTGACTGGTAATCCAGTTCGTCAGAATCTTTTGGAGAACAAGATTTCTAAAGAAGAGGCTCGTAAGAGTTTTGGCTTGTCTCCTGATAAAAAGACTGTGTTGATTGTAGGAGGAAGTTTAGGAGCCAGAACCATGAATGAGAGTGTGCTTGCTCATTTGGAAGATATTCGCAATAGCGATGTTCAGTTCATCTGGCAGACGGGTAAGTATTACAGTCAGCAGATTGCCGAAGAGCTTGTGAAAGTGGAGCCTGTTGAGGATTTGAAGGTTTTGGACTTTATCAGTAGCATGGACAATGCATATACTGCTGCTGACATCGTGGTGAGTCGTGCGGGGGCAAGTTCCATCTCGGAGTTGTGTTTGCTGGGCAAACCGTGCATCTTGGTGCCTTCTCCCAATGTGGCAGAAGACCACCAAACGAAGAATGCACAGGCACTTTCGAACAGGGGAGCTGCCATTCTTGTGAAGGATAAGGATGCCAAGACGGAACTGATTGACATAACGCTCAAGACGGTGGTGGATGATTTGAAACTGGAATCGCTGAGCAATAACATAAAGGCGCTGGCTTTGTACAATTCTGCTGATATGATAGCGGAAGAGGTGTATAAGTTAGCTGTTGAATATAAAAAACAAAGAAACTGATGCAGACGAAAGAGATAAAATCTGTCTATTTTGTAGGTGCTGGCGGTATTGGCATGAGTGCACTGGTTCGTTATTTCCTGACGAAAGGTTATAACGTGGGTGGCTATGACAAGACACCAAGTGAGTTGACAGAGAAACTGATAGAAGAGGGAGCTAAGATTCACTACGAAGAGAATGTTGAAGACATTGATTCTTGTTTCAAGCAGAAGGACAGTACATTGATTGTTTACACTCCTGCGATTCCTGCCGAACACAAGGAAATGGTTTATTTCCGCGAGAGAGGCTTTGAAATTCAGAAACGTGCACAAGTGCTTGGATTCTTGACTCAATCCCATAAGGGACTGTGTGTGGCAGGTACCCACGGTAAGACGACTACTTCGACAATGGCTGCACATCTCTTACATCAAAGTAAAGTGGATTGCAATGCGTTCCTTGGCGGCATTTCGAAGAACTATGGAACGAACTATATTCTCAGTGATAGTGACTATGTGGTGATTGAGGCGGATGAGTTCGACCGCTCATTCCATTGGTTACGTCCTTACATGACGGTCATCACGGCAACAGACCCCGACCATTTGGACATCTACGGGACGAAAGAAGCCTATTTGGAGAGTTTCCGTCATTATACAACGCTCATTCAGCCAGGCGGTGCATTGATTATCCATAAGGGATTGGAAATGAAACCGGATGTACAGGAGGGCGTGAGGGTGTATGAATATGCACGTGAGGAAGGTGATTTCCATGCCGTAAACATTCGCATCGGTGGTGGTGAGATTGTGTTTGATTTTGTACATCCAGGTGGGGTGGTGAAAGACATACAACTTGGAGTGCCTGTTAGCATTAATATCGAAAACGGTATTGCGGCGATGGCTTTGGCAATCCTGAATGGCGTGAGTGAGGAGGATTTGCGCAAGGGCATGAAGAGTTTTGGAGGAGTTGACCGCCGCTTCGACTTCAAGGTGAAGACTGACAAGATGGTGTTCCTCAGTGATTATGCCCATCATCCAAACGAGATAGAGCAGAGCGTGAAATCTGTGAGGGAGTTGTACAAAGACAAGAAGATTGCTGCAATTTTCCAGCCGCATCTCTACACGCGTACTCGTGATTTCTACAAGGAGTTTGCTTCTGCATTGTCTCTCCTCGACTGCGTATATCTCTGTGACATCTATCCAGCGCGTGAGTTGCCGATTGAAGGTGTGACAAGCAAACTTATCTACGACAATCTGCGTTCGGGCATTGAAAAGCACCTCATTCATAAGGAGGACATTCTCGATGTGGCTCGGAGCAGGAATTTCGATGTGCTGATGTCGTTGGGTGCGGGTGATATAGAGAATTATGTTCCTCAGATAACGAAGATACTTTCGGAATAGAGAAATAGTATCCGAGAAAAAGATTTGATATAAAAGGGAAAAGTCATGAAGATGTCCAAACTCGTCAAGTTTACGTTGGTGTCATTGCTCACGCTTGGGTTGATGGCATACGTGATTTATGCCGTGTTCTTCTTGTCAGGTCCTGACGAGGAGGAACGGTGCTCGGCAGTGGAGCTGGTGGTGGAAAAGGATGACGAGGCCTCCATGTTTGTGGATGAGAAGGACATCGAAACGATTTTGAAGAATGCTAATATGTATCCTAAGGGTATGCTGATGAGGAATGTAGATACAGAGAAAATAGAGGAGGTCATTAAGAAGAATGAGTTCATTTCGAAGGTTGAGTGTTACAAATCAGCCAATGGAAAACTCTGTATCAGTGCTGAGCAGCGCGTTCCTGTCATCTTTGTGATTCCCGATGGAAAAGATGGTTACTTTGTCGATGCGCAAGGTAATATCATCCCGAACAGAAATAGCGCGACTAATCTGGTGGTGGCTTCGGGCAATATCGATGAGAAATATGCAAGTAAGGAGTTGGCAGAGTTTGGCAAATTCTTACAAATGGATGATTTCTGGAATAACCAGATAGAGCAGATATATGTGACGAAAAACAGGAAGGGGAAACGTGTGGTGGAATTAGTGCCGCGAGTGGGCGACCAAATCGTCTATTTAGGTGTATTGGACGACTATGAGAAGAAACTCCGCAAACTTCGTAAGTTCTATGACCGGGCTATCGGTACAGTAGGCTGGAAGAAGTATGCGCAAGTGAATCTTGAGTATGACAACCAAATTATTTGTACGAAACGAAAATGATGTGATTCGTCAGAGAAAATGGAAAGAAACCCCAATAGAGATAGATAAAAGAAAGATAACCTCAAAGAGTTTAACATGATATGACAAATTCTGACAAAGATTTCGTTGTTGCCGTCGAACTTGGTTCTTCCAAGATTTCGGGCATAGCCGGTAAGAAGAAAGATGGAACGATGCAGATTCTCGCATACGCAGAGGAGAAAACGGCGGGATGCGTGAAGAGGGGTGTCGTTTATAACATAGAGAAAACTTATCAAAGTATCAATACAATCATATCGAAGTTGGAGGCTGTGCTGAAGACAAAAATAACCCGTGCCTATGTGGGGTTGGGAGGTCAGTCAGTGCGCTCCTACAAGTGTATGATCAGACGTAACCTTTTGACTCAAAGTTACATTACGAACGAGGCTATTGATGCGATTCGCCAAGAGAGTTATGAAATTCCTTTCAATGATTATGAGGTGTTGGAGAACTATCCCCAGGAGTATGTGGTTGATTCGAGTGTGATAGCCGACCCTGTGGGTGTGATGGGAACAAACATAGAGGGTGAGTTCTTGGATGTGATTGCCAAGAATAACCTTCGTGCCAATATTGATACGGTGTTTGCTAATGCTGGTGTGGATATTGTAGAAGGGCTGATTTCTCCGCTTCAGTTGGCGAATAATGTGCTGACCGATGCGGAAAAGCGTTCAGGATGTGCACTGGTCGATTTGGGAGCAGATACAACGACTCTGGTGGTTTATAAGAACAATATCGTTCGCTATCTTGTGACAATTCCACTAGGATGCAACAACATCAACAAGGACCTTTCTACACTGCCCATTGATGATGCAGAGACGGAAGATGTCAAGTTGAAGTATGGTGATGCTTGCCAAGAGTTTGAGTCTTCTGAGGAATCGGAACCTCAATATTATACAACTTCGGATGGCCGTCAAATTGATGTCGCCACCATCAGGAATGTGATTGAAGCACGTATGGGCGAAATCATTGCAAATGTAAGCAACCAGATTGTCAATTCTGATTACAGCGGTAAATTGCTGGCAGGTCTTGTCATTACAGGTGGCGGCAGCAGCATGAAGAATATCGTCAAGGCATTCACGAAGAGCACGAAGATAGATAAGGTGCGCATAGCCACCAAGGTCAATCAGATGGTTGTCAAGACCTCGAATGCTTCAAACATTTCTCTGGAGAGTGCAGGAACGACTACAATCGTGTCTCTTCTCCTTGCAGGCACCGTTCCATGTGGAGGCGAGGATATAGGGCGTGCTCCTGACATGTTTGACCAGCAAATGAAGGAGGAGGAACGCCGTAAACGTGCGGAAGAGGCTGAAGCAGCAGCCAAAGCGGAAGAACAGGATGCGACAGCTTTTGATGCCATCAAGTCAGAAATTCGTTCTGCAATCGACAAAGTGAAGAAACAGGATGATGAAGTGAAGAAGTATGGTAGCGACAAGAAGGTTCGTCAGCGGGCAAAAGACCTTTCCCTCACGATTCTTGACGCAACTATCGGCGAGAAATATGAGAAGGCCTTCAAGGCTTTGGAAGGTAAAGACAAGTTTAAGCAGAGTCTCAGAGAAGGCGCTGAATTGGCTGAAATCCTAAAGAGGACTGTGGATGAACTGACAGATCATGTGAATAGTGCAACCAAAGAGAATAGTGCGTGGGGACGTTTCAAGCGTACACTCACCGATTTGGTTAGCGATGACGATAATAACTAAGTAAAACCTCGAATAAAATATGGCAGAGAACGAAGATATTGGTGTATTCAACTTTGCGAAAGGCGCCACAAGCATTATCAAGGTGATTGGCGTTGGCGGCGGTGGTAGTAATGCTGTCAACCACATGTATAATGAGGGCATCCACGATGTCACATTTGTAGTATGTAACACTGACAACAAGGCTCTTCAAGACTCTCCTGTGCCAGAGAAGATACAGTTGGGTAGCGAGGGGCTTGGAGCAGGTAACCGTCCAGACAAGGCTCGTAAGGCGACAGAAGAGTCTATTGAGGCCATCAAGAGTATGCTCTCTGATGGTACGAAGATGGCATTCATTACCGCTGGTATGGGTGGTGGTACTGGTACAGGTGCGGCTCCTCTCATTGCCAAGACGGCAAAGGACATGGGCATCCTCACCGTTGGTATCGTGACCATCCCGTTCCGTTGGGAAGGTAACAAGAAGATTGACCAGGCACTTGACGGTGTGGAGGAAATGAACAAGAATGTTGATGCGCTTTTGGTCATCAACAACGAGCGTCTGCGCGAGATCTATCAGGATTTCACCGTCATCAAGGCATTTGCCAAGGCTGATGACACGCTTTGCAATGCGGCACGTTCCATCGCTGAAATCATCACCATGCACGGCATCATCAACCTGGACTTCAACGATGTCAGCACAGTGCTGAAAGACGGAGGTGTTGCCATCATGAGCACTGGTTATGGTTCAGGCGAGAACCGTGTCACGAAGGGCATCAATGATGCGCTCAACTCTCCATTGCTCAATAACAACGACATCTATCGTGCCACCAAGATACTCTTGCGTCTTTCCGTGCCTGATGAGGCTGGTGAAGGTAATAGCGCCTTGATGATGGACGAAATGAATGAAGTGCATGAGTTCATGGCAAAGGTGAAGCGTGAGGACGTCGAAACCAAGTGGGGACTTTCAGTTGACCCGTCGTTGACCGATCAGGTGAAGATTACCATCCTTGCCACAGGTTTTGGTGTCGAGGATATTGATTCAGATGAACTCAACAACCGTCTGTTGGCACGTGACAAGGAACAGCAACAACGTGATGCAGAAAAGGCGGAGCAGGAGGCAGAGCGTGCGCATCGTCGTGAAACCATCTATGGTCCCGACAAGAATCACAGCACCATCCGTCGCCCGCTCTACAGTTACATCTTCAAGGAAGAAGACCTTGACAACGAAGATGTCATCAGTATGGTGGAAACATCGCCTACTTACAAGCGTTCGAAAGAGACGCTGCGCCAACTCACAGACATGGGCACCAACAAGTCAAATGTGATAGAGCCTGGTGCCACAATCATGTTTTAGTTAACGTGAGTTTGATACATATCATTCGACCACGGTGTAATCGGTCAATCCGATTACGCCGTGGTCGATTTTTTATACATTAGAAAAAAAAGATGTGCCGACTCGGTTAGAATCACTTCTTTTTGGTCGGCACGAGAATATATGTAAGAATTGAATGAAATGTCGTGTGATTTGCAATTTGACGATTTGCCATTTTACAATTTACCATTGGCTATCGTAGTGTTCCCAAACAATCCGCATGGAAATTGTAAAGGGTAAATTGTCAAATTGTAAATGTCCTTATGCATCGATATTTGCGTAGGTAGCGTTCTTCTCGATGAACTCGCGACGTGGACCCACATCCTCGCCCATGAGCATGGAGAAGGTGTAGTCAGCCTCGGCTGCATCATCGATGGTCACCTGCTTGAGGAGGCGCGTTTCAGGGTTCATGGTGGTCTCCCAAAGTTGTTCTGGGTTCATCTCACCAAGACCTTTGTATCGCTGCACCTTGATCTTGTCCTCAGAGCCTTCGCCATAGGTGTCAATGAAACGCTGGAGGGCAGACTCGTCGTAGCAGTATTCGCTAATCTTACCCTTTGTACACTTGTAGAGTGGGGGGGTGGCGATGTAGAGGCGACCGTCGCGGATCAGTTGTGGCAGGAAGCGGAAGAAGAGCGTCATCAAAAGGGTGTCGATGTGAGAACCATCGACATCGGCATCGGTCATGATGATGGTCTTGTAGTATCGCAACTTGTCATAGTTCGCTTCCTTCTGGTCTTCGGGGTTCAGTCCGAACTTCACGCCCAATGCCTGGAAGATGTTGTTCACCTCCTCATGTTCGAATGCCTGATGCCATTTCACGCGCTCCACGTTGAAAATCTTACCTCTGATGGGCAGGATGGCTTGGAAGTGACGGTCGCGTCCCTGTTTGGCAGAACCGCCTGCCGAATCACCCTCGACGATGAACATCTCGCAGTTGGCAGCATCCTTGTCGGAACAGTCAGCTAGTTTGCCAGGCAGACCACCACCTGTCATCGGGTTCTTGCGCTGCACCTTTTCGCGGGCAGTACGGGCTGCCACACGTGCTTCGGCGGCAAGCACCACCTTGTCGATGATCATCTTTGCCTCCTTGGGGTGCTCCTCCAGATAGTAGGTCAAAGCCTCGCCTACAGCCTGCTGCACAGCACCTGCCACCTCACTGTTACCCAGTTTCGTCTTGGTCTGTCCCTCAAACTGTGGTTCAGCCACCTTCACGCTAATGACGGCTGTCAAGCCCTCACGGAAGTCCTCACCGCTGATCTCTATCTTCTGTTTCTCCAGTTTCTCCGTAATCTTGTTGTCATCGGCATATTTCTTCAGCACACGGGTCAATGCCGTGCGGAAACCCTGCAAGTGCGTACCACCCTCGATGGTGTTGATATTGTTGACGTAAGAGTGGATATTCTCGTTGTAAGAGGTGTTATACATGATAGCCACCTCGATAGGTGTGTTCTGCTTCTCCGTGTTCAGATAAATCACATCGTCGAACAGGCACACACGGGTAGAGTCGATGTAACGAACGAAATCTTTCAGACCGCCTTCGCTGTAGAACACCTCCTGACGCACACCTTCAATGCCCACCTCTGCATTCTTGTCCAGACGCATATCGGTCAGCGTGATCTTGATGCCGGCATTCAGGTAGGCAAGTTCGCGCATACGGTTAGCCAGGATGTCATACTTATAGGTCGTGGTGATGAAGATGGTCTTGTCGGGCCAGAACTGCTGACGAGTGCCTCGCAGTTCCGTTTCGCCCACCACCTTCACGTCGTACAGTGGTTTTCCCTTCTCATACTCCTGCTGGTAAATCTTGCCATCGCGGAACACTTGTGAGGTCATGTGTGTGGAAAGTGCGTTCACGCAACTCACGCCCACACCGTGCAGACCGCCCGACACCTTGTAGGAACCCTTGTCGAACTTACCACCGGCATGCAGCACGGTCATGACCACTTCAAGGGCACTGCGGTGCTCCTTCTCGTGCATATCGACAGGAATACCACGTCCGTTGTCCTGTACAGTGATGGAATTGTCTTCGTTGATTGTCACTTCGATGTGCGTGCAGAACCCTGCCAACGCCTCATCGATAGAGTTATCGACGGTCTCGTAAACGAGATGGTGAAGTCCCTTCTCGCTGATGTCGCCGATGTACATGGCGGGGCGTTTTCTTACTGCCTCCAAGCCTTCAAGGACTTGAATGTTGCTAGCGGAATAGTTCGCCCCGTTCATCTGTGTTTCATCCATTTTCTTGCAGTTCTTTTGTATTCTCTTTTTACGTTACAAAGTTACGAATTTCTCCCGACATGGCGAAACAAAAAGTGGAAAACTTTCCCTTTTAGGGAAAAATAGTTTGAAACTCTGTTTTTCACGCCCGAGGGCTACACTTTGCCGTCCCCGAGGGCACGATTCATCGCACCCCTCGGGTGCGCTCTTTCGGGAAAGAGAAAAGGGGAGAAGACTCTATTGAATCTTCTCCCCTTTCGTATTCTCTAATGAATAATTTTGCTATGCGGTCTTAAGCAAGTTTCGCGATCAGCTTGGCTGTGTTGGACTTGAGGTTGGCAGCCTTCTTCCAGTGGATGATGTTCTGCTTGGCCAACTTGTCCAGCATCTTCTGGAGTTTTGGGAACATTTCCTGTGCAGTTGCCTTGTCCTTCTCGTTGCGGATGTCGCGGAGGTAGTTACGCATTGTCTTTGCGTAGTAGCGGTTGTGGAGTCTGCGCTTCTCGTTCTGGCGGATGCGCTTCAGACATGACTTGTGATGTGCCATTTGTTTAGTTGTTTTTGGGTTGTTTGTAATTGTTTTGAAATTCGCCCAGCGCGTGCGTGGGCTGGTGGAGTCCGATGTGGTATGGCGCTGTGACCTCGCACCCATCTCCATGATTTGACTGTCCCAATGGCGAGACATAAAAAACGCCCAGCGTGTGGGCTGGTAGCCCGTAGGAGAGTCGAACTCCTCTTTAGAGAATGAAAATCTCTCGTCCTAGCCGATAGACGAACGGGCCAACCTGAAGCAACTTTTTCAAATTGCGAGTGCAAAGGTAGTACAAATTTTAGACACTACAAAATAAAACAAGACTTTTTTTTATTTTTAGTGTTAAAATGCCGTCTATCTTATCCAACGGTACGACTTTTTCCGTGACTGCCAAAACTTTTCGTCACTTTTTTCACGTCCTCCCACAAAAAACTCCTAACTCCTAACTCCTAACTCCTAATTTTTTCTTATTTTTGCGCTCGGTTTTATGCAGGAAACACTTCGGGGCATCGTGTTGCGTACGGTGAGGTATGGCGACACATCATTGATTGTCGACCTCTTCACTGAGAGCCATGGACGCATGTCGTTCATGGCATCTACTTTGCGTGCCAAACGCTCTGTGCGCAGCGTGTCCTTCTGGCAGCCTCTGTCTATGGTGGAGTTCAGTGCCGAGTTACTTCCGAATGGCGGAAAACTTCCTCGTCCTTCCGACGTGCGTACCTATTATAATTATATAGACCTCCCTTTCTCGCCCATCAAATCGACGTTGGCTCTTTTTCTTGCAGAGTTCCTTTCAGCAGCCCTGCGAGAAGAAAAGGAGAATACACCTCTTTATCGTTACATCGAATCTTCCCTTCAGTGGCTCGACTTGGCTGATTCTCCTGCCTCAATAGCCAATTTCCACCTCGCCTTCCTCATTCACCTCAGTCGATTCATCGGGATTTACCCTAACCTTGACGTTAGCGGTAACCTTAACCCTAACCCTCCACTCTCAGCTGTCAACTCTCCACTGTCAACTGTCCACTTTCAACTGTCAACTCTCAACTCTCAACTATATTTCGATCTTTTGGCGGGTACTTATTGTGACCGTCAGCCTTCCCATGCTCATTTTTTGCGAAATGAGGAGGCGCGAGTGCTCCCTGTGCTTTTCCGCATGAACTATCCCACCATGCACCTCTTCCGTCTCTCCCGTCGGGAACGGCAGCGCATCCTTCACGTGCTCAACGAGTATTATCGTCTGCATGTTCCTGGCTTCCCTGAACTGAAGTCTTTGGAGATTCTTCAGGAACTATTTTCGTAAGGTCTTTGAGTTTGTCTTGCGGTGTGTTCACTCTCTTGTAGGTCAGCGGCGGACAGTTCTGGTGGTTACGGCATTTTCGTCCTTTTGCCCTCTTGTAACACATTCTTTATCAATTACTTCTGTCGTTTGTCTCTTTCCGTCTTTTGTTTGACGGGACAAAAATGGGACAAAACCTGAAAATAAAATATCGAAGAACACTTTTGA